>OBEQ012853036.1_pt1 | contig 28947 bp, 29 predicted proteins | sample 1670901 | NCBI WGS metagenome assembly OBEQ01 (sample SAMEA104232315, study PRJEB22302) | groundwater metagenome | biome: forest; feature: aquifer; material: groundwater | place: USA | collected 2011-08-07 | depth 5.4 m
AAAGAGGTAATCCTTCAAGATACCCTAAGTCAAGAAACATTCTCCAAGTATACTCAAGCAGATAACCCAGAAGTACAAGAATTACTTAAGCTCGCAAATATTACTTGGGTGACGTAATTGGCGAAGTCAGGAATTACACATTATTATGCAAGAAAATCCTGATCGGGAAATTTTGATACAAAAACAAAAAGGTACACTCCAAATTCATTACAATAATGAATAAATAAGAACTAATTTAGTAGCTTACGAAGTAGGTTGTTTGTGCTTTCTTTTGCAAATCTGCTAGCCATGTTTGGATTTTTTGCCCTAATTTTTGCTGACGAAGCTGTTGCTTTACCGACTGAGCAAGCGCTGCAGAATCTGTGCTTTGTGGCATGGTGTCTTTATTGGCATCGATATATTTTTGTACTTCTGCGTCAGTTACGGTAATATATTTCCCAAGCATTGCTTCTATAAGTTTTTCCAGTTTTATTTGTTCTCTAAAACTGTTTCGTGTCATTCCCTGCATTGCCAGTGCGCTGTCCAGTGTTTGTCCTTGTGCTTGTAACCCTTTTTCTGCCCGGGCAACTTCTGCGTCTATGTCTTTGTCCAAAACAGTAATATTTTGTTTTTTTGCTTCCTGAAGAATTAACTTTTGTGTCACTAAATTATCTAACACTCTTTTTCCATTTTGTTTTTCAAGTTCGGAAACTACCGAATACCTGGTTATTACTTCCCCGTTAACAATTGCTGCAATAAATAACCCCCGTGCTAAATACAAAGCGAATAATACGACAACAATACCGACAACAAGTGCTGCCATTTTATTATTTGGTGTGTTAACTGTTGTATTTGCGGATTGGATGGTATATGGTTCTGGTTTTATAACAGAAGGGGTTACAGACCTTTTTTTCGTTGTTTTTTTTGCTGCTTTAGCTGCCATATTTTGTAGTATATCACACATCTATGCCATCTTCAAGCAGTTCTATTCCCTTAATTTGTGGAAGCACACTCCCCATAATACCCCGCAAATCGCCATACATGCCGGTTGTATTGTCGATAACTTGGCGGATATTTTTTTCATCCCGTGCCCATTTATTGGTAAAATATCTCCGTTCTTTTTCTATTTCGTTTTGCATGCTTGTAAATGCTTCTACTATTGCTTCGACGCGCAATCGAAATTCGGTACTGGAAAGATACGAATACATAACGTCTTTTTTTTCTTTGATCCCTTCTTTTCCCCGTTTTGCCATGGTAATTTGAATAACATTTAACCGTAGTGCATAGGCAAGGCCAATGACAAATTGTCTTTTTGTAACCCATACATTTTTATAAAATTTTGCTGTTACTATGTCGTTTGGTACTGCTTCCGAAATAATAACGGCATAATCTGCAGTAGCATTTCTTTGATCCTCTTTAAGTTTTTCTATCCAGGTTTCGCTCCATGTTTTGGTATTTTTTAATTCCCATAAAATTTTTCCACAAAAATTACCATTTCTATCCCATACTTCCTGTACTATATCCCCTCCTCGTGTGCCTTTAGCAACTTCTGTTATTTTGTCGTTTGGAAATTCTTTTTGCAAAATTGCTTCAAATTCTAATTCAAATACTTCGCCTTGCATTTGCTGAGAGCCTTGTTGCAGTTTTCGGCGCATTCCTTCTACTTCTTTTAATGCATTTTCTAATTGTTTGTCTTTTTCGGCAAGCTTTAAGTGTTGTTCTTCTTCTGCTTTTATTTGTGCTTCTTTGCGTATTTTTTCTTCTTCTTGCTCTAGCTTTTTTATCATGTCTGTTTTTAATTCTTCTTTTTCTTTTTTAAGTTGTCTTCGATCTTCGGAAAGAGAAGAAATAGTTTCTGCGAGTTCTTTATTTCTTTTTTCATTCGCCATTGCTTCTTCCTGGGCAAGTTTTAGTTTAAATTCGAATTCTAATCGTGTTTTTTTAATCGATGCATCTATCGCCTCTTTTTTTGCAGATTCAAGTTCGTTCTGATGTTGTATTTTTACTTTTTCCAGCGTTTCACTCTCAATTTGCGTTTTTAACGCGAGTGTTAGTTCTACAGGTTTTCCACAATGAGGACAGGTAATCGTATCCATAAGCCAAACTATAATAACAGTAAAAGATTTATGATTCAAGATTCATGATTTACGTCTTACGAGAAATACTTGCTACATAATACATATTCTTGGTACTATTAAAGAAGTTTATGAAAGGGTTATTGCGAAACATTGTTATTAATGCAGGGTCTTTTTATGCACTTTCTCAGATTGTTGGAGGTGTTAAGATTTTGGGTGGAATACCTACTTTTATTTTTGCCGGGATTGTTTTTTCCCTTATTTCCATGTTTGTTAAACCAGTGCTTAGTATTTTAACGCTTCCATTTAATTTGGTAACTTTTGGGTTGTTTGTATGTATAACAAATGCGATTCTTTTATATCTGCTTACTGTTTTAGTGCCGGATATTGTTATTTCTGTCTTTACTTTTCCCGGTGCGTCGGTTGCGGGTTTTGTTATACCCAAAATATATTTTAATACACTTTTTGCTTATGTAGTTTGCGCATGTATTCTTTCGACGATTACGTCTATAATACAATGGTTTATTAAATAGTATGGATATACAAAACAAAAAAATTGTGTGTTTGGGTGGCGGTATTGGAAGTGTTAATTTAATAAAAGGATTAAAACAATACAGCAAAAACATTGCGATTGCTTTTTCTATGGCAGATGACGGTGGTTCTGCGGGAAGACTTCGTAGACTTTATAATATTTTTCCGCCAGGCGACATTGTATCGTGTATGGCCGCAATGCAAGACAACGATTTTACCCGGCAATTGTTGACATATAGATTTCCAGGAGATCGCTATGGAAAAGACGAAGAACTTTCTGGACACAAATTAGGAAGTCTTATATTTGTTGCCATGCGAGATGTGCTTGGAGACTTTACCAAGGCGATAGAACAGTTTCAAAAAACATTTAAAATTCCCGGAACATTTTTGCCTGCAACAGAACAAATGGTTAACATTTCTATAAAAACAAAGGATGGAAATGAAGTTTTTGGAGAACAAACAGTTGATTTGGGGGATTATGACTGGAAGGTTGGTATTGACCAGATTTTTCTTCATCCAGAAAATATTTCGGCAAACCAAGAATTAATAAACGGAATACAACAAGCAGATGTTATTCTTGCTGGTCCTGGTGACTTGTTTACAACTCTTCTGCCTGTTTTAATTGTTCCTGGTATAAAAGAAGCATTGCAAAAAAGTAAGGCAACAAAAATGTATATCGTTAATGTAACAAATAAGCCGTTTGAAACAAAAAACTACACTGTTTTGGAATATATGCAAGCAATACAAAAGCATCTTGGTTTTTTTCCTTTCGAAAAAGTTATTGTTAACAATAACCATTCCGTGCCAATAACTCAAAAATACGACTATGCATACGTCGATATTAAAACAGTAGTAAGAAAGATTAATACAGTATTTCCTGATGTACAAATTGTCGAAGGAGACGTTGTAGACAATGCTTTTCCGCTGTACCACGACCCCAAAAAACTTGCAAAGCTAATTAGATTGGCGATATAATGCACATATGGGTTTAGCAGTCCTTCAAATTATTGTCGCTGTTGTTCTTATCGGGGTTATTCTTTTGCAGGTTCAGGGAAGCGGCGTTTCGGGTGCATTTGGAGGGGGGGGAGAATTTTACAGGTCCAGAAGGAGTTTTGAAAAAATTCTTATTTGGATAACCGTGGTATCCACAGCTATTTTTGGTATTATTTCTATTCTTCTTCTTGTCCACAGATAAAATAACAAAAGCATATGATTGTTTTTAGACGCCGATTACTATATTGGATTATTAAAGAATATGCCAGGAAATGGGGAAAAACGTTATTGCTTTTTTTCTTTGCTGGACTTGCAATATTTTTTGCTTTTCTTTTTTCCCTTCGATACATTGTAACCAAAATTCCGGTTGGAAAAAGCGAAACAATTGGTGTTGTCGGAAGCTATACTCCCGATTCACTGCCAGCATTTATTCTTTCCGATATGTCCAAAGGTCTAACAACGATTGGTCCCGATGGTACTCCAAAGCCAGGTATTGCACATTCGTGGAAAATAGAAAAAGATGGAAAACAATATACATTTTTTCTTCGAAACGATATTGTTTTTACCGATGGGAAAAAAGTAACTTCCGATGACATTGCGTATAATTTCTCCGATGTAAAAGTAGCACATCCAAACAAACACACAATTGTATTTTCTCTTAAAGATTCGTATAGTCCGTTTTTAATAACTGTTTCCAGACCTATTTTTAAAAAAGGATTTGTCGGAGTGGGCCCGTATGTTGTAAAACAGGATAAAATAAATGGGAGTTTTGTACAAACACTTACACTTGCATTAAAGTCTGATGTATACAAAACAAAAACATATCAGTTTTATCCAAGTTACGAGGCGTTAAAAATTGCCTATGGACTTGGGGAAATTTCCAGCGCATTAGGCCTTTCAAATATACAATATAATAAAACATCGTTTGTTGATTTTCCAAATACCATTGTTTCGAAAACTGTCGACTATAATCAATTAGTTACGTTATTTTATAACACAACAGATGGTACATTTTCGGATAAACGATTACGAACAGCGCTAACATACGCATTACCCGATGTATTTCCGCAAGGAGAAAGGGCATTTGAGCCAATTTCCCCAAAATCTTTTGCGTACGCCCGGGATTTTACGCTAAGTTATGATTTAGAACAAGCAAAGCTGCTTCTTTCTGCAACGCAAGCAGGATCTGCAAGTGCACAACTTTCTGTTGAATTAAAAACATTACCCAGATATAGAAAAACTGCGGAAGAAATTGCAAGCTCGTGGGAAAAAATAGGAGTTAAAACAAAAATTGTTTCCGTGGATACTGTGCCAACGCAATTTCAAATTTTTCTTGGCAACTTTTATTTACCACTTGACCCTGACCAATATACGCTTTGGCACTCCAACCAAGATAACAATATTACAAATTACGAAAATAAACGAATAGATAAGCTTTTAGAAGATGGTAGGCGGACTGTAGACTTGCAGGAAAGAAAAAAAATTTATGCAGATTTTCAAAAATATCTTCTTGCAGACTCCCCTGCTTCGTTTCTGTATTTCCCCTATGAATATACTCTGACAAGACGTTAAGTAAATACAAATTTTGAGCGGAGGTTTTTGTGGTAGGTTATGGCAAATCTATGGGCTTCATTACGAAGACGAATGACCAAATGAAGTCCTGGAGAATCTTTTGGGAGACGGATGACGATAAACTCACTACTTGTTAAGGTCGCACCTTGGACAAGGTGCGACCTTAGAACGACTAGCTCTTCTTCTCTTTTTGCTATACCAATAAGTGGAATATCTACACCAACCTCTCTTAGTACTTTCATTGTTGCTGAAACCTGGCCTTTTCCTCCATCGATTATTATTAGTTGAGGATACGGCCATTCGATGTGTGCCAGTCTTCTTTTAAGCACTTCCTGATGCATGGCAAAATCGTTAGGTCCAGGGGTTTTATAAATTTTAAATCTTCTGTACTGTGAACTATCTTTTTCCCCATTCATAAACACAACCATGGATCCAACACTTTGTTTGCCACTTGTATTCGATATGTCGTAACATTCTATCCTTTCTAATTTCTCGACAGGTAGCCCTGCCTTTTTTAAGATGTTTTGTAGTTGATTTGTTTCTGCTTCTCGAATATCGCTTACAAGATTTGGATTAGCATCGTATTCCAAAGGTGTATGTCTTGGTGTAGCAATAAGTTCCAGGGCGTGTATTTTTGATTTAAGTATTTCTGCTTTTTCAAAATTTTCTTTTTTTGATTCCTGTTGCATTTCTTTTTCTAAATCCTTGATTAAAGTAGTTGTTTTGCCAGAAAGAAGTTTGATAATTTTCTGTATGTCTTTTTTGTATTCGCTATCTTTAAAAACTTCCGGACAGGGGCAAAGTCCCAAGTGATGGTACAGACACATTCGATTACCGTGATGCAAAACAGACTGAAAAGGAAATATTTTTCTAATAGTTTTAAGAACAAGCCGCAACGCTCCTGCATTTGGATAGGGACCAAAATACAAAGAACGTGGGTCATCCATTTTGCGGGCGACCAGTACTTTTGGATACGTGTCTTTATGTGTTATGCGAATAAGCGGGTATGCTTTTCCATCTGTTAATCGAATGTTGTACTGGGGAGTGTATTTTTTAACGTAGTTTGCTTCTAAAAGAAGCGACTCAACTTCTGATGCAACTCTAACATATCGAATGGTGTGAATTTTTTCGACTAATGCTTTGGTTTTTTCTCCGGTGACTGTTTTTTGGAAATACGAAGAAACTCTGTCTTTTAGATTTTTTGCTTTTCCAACATACAAAATAGTGCGTGTTTTATCTAAAAAAAGGTAAACGCCTGGCTCTTGTGGTAATAATGTATAAGACGACTGCTGTAATTCCAAAAATAACACCTCCTTCAACAATACCGGTAACACTTAAGAAAAACGGCACAATGCGGATATTTTTCGAAACCCGATCTTGCGCAATGTGTATTGTAATTGTACTTGTTTGGTTTGTCAAAAAAGACGTCCCGGAAAAACTAAATGGTATCGTAATAAATCCAAATGGCGGAATGGCAGTAGACGTTACTGTTTGCTTTGCTGGAAAAAAAGAAGTGCTTTGTATTGCTATTTCCCGGGATGGAAAAATACCACCATGTGCAACTGAAATCTGCATGGTGCCACGTATGGGTAATCCCGCAATTGTTGTTGGAGAAAGTGTTGTTTTTATTTTGGCAGTAGGAATGGGAACAGTAAAACTGTCCGCAAAAGAAACAGAAACATCTTTTGCGTTTTCAAAACCTTTGGTTTTGTAACCTCCTGGAGGAATTGGATAATCACTTCTTTGTCCTTTTATAACAAACGCAACATGGTCAAAATCCATGATATTAAAATAATCTGTTCCCCCCGTTGTATTTCCCCATGTTGGGTCAACCATTATCCATGTCTGTTTTTCTTTGTCATAGTACTGCGGCCATGCATGTAAAATATCTTTAAGCAACGAAATAGGTCTTTGTCTGGAATTTTGTGTGTATGCAAATCCATCTACTTCTCGCGCCGGAATATTTGCTGCTCGGGACAACGCAACAAAAAGATCGGTAAATTCTAAGCATACTGCACTGGTTGGATTTTGCAATACTCCTGCTGCGCCAAGACGGGGGCTATTTGCTGTGACACGGGAAAAGTCGTAATGTAGAGTATTAACAACATATGCATATATATGTTCCGGGGTTTTAAGTTTTTTTGCAAGTGCCTGCAGTTTTTCGTTTGATTCCCAATATGGTTGTTGCTGTGTATATAATTTTTTTTCGTCGGAAGAAAGTGATATTTTTTCGGGATACAACGAAACACTTGCACGGCCCTTTACCACAACAGAAACTTTTTTTGACGGGGTAAGTGCATATGAAGCGATCCAGTTTCCATCTGCATCTTGCACAACGTTTTGCGGCTTTGGGTTAATATCGTCTATCACAACATGTTGATAATTTGTGGTTGGGGGAAGAGTTATCTGTTCGGTTGTTGGAAAAAGATGTGTATTTTCCAGATGGTATGACAAAGAAAATGCATAATATTGTTTGTTGCCAAATGCCATAGAAATGCCAGATTTTCCCAACTGATCTTTTGTAAAGTCCGTGCCATTGCCTGAATTTGGTTTTACATATGTGGGTGCGTCAAAAGACTTTGGTGGTAAAACATGAGCAGTAAATTCGTCAAAATCTTTTTGATTTGCAATTCCTGGAATATTTACTTCCCAAATATGTCCTTGTTTTTGGGCGACTTCTTTTGTGTCAAATGAAACGGTAAATGGTAATGTTTTCTTTATGCCAACAACCTTTTTATTAAATGTTATGGCAATAGTTTCCCCATCTGGTGTCTTTATAACTGTCGGATTAATTTTACCGTTTTGGTCAGATGCCGAAACATTGGTAATTTTTAAAAATCCAACTTTTATTTTGTATGATGACGCGTAAAATTGACTACTGGTGTTTGTAAGCGTTGTTTTAAACGTGACGTGTGTTATGCCAGTGTCGTTTATTTGGTAGGTAACGTCGTAGGAGGTTTTAAAATTTTTTGCAGCAAGGGAAAAAGGAACACATGAAAAGAATATAGAGATAAAAAGCAAAAAAATGAATAAATTTTTAATAGAAGATTGCTTCGTCATTTTATTCCTCGCAATGACACCTATAGAACCTTTTTTAAGAATTGACCCGTATACGAATTTTTGTTTTCTGCAATTTCTTTTGGTGTTCCTGTTGCAACCAAGTTTCCGCCCTTTTCTCCACCTTCGGGACCTAGATCTATTATATAATCTGCGTTTTTAATAACATCTACATTGTGTTCTATAACAACAACACTGTTTCCGATATCGACCAATCTTCGCAATACACGCAAAAGTTTTTCTAAATCCGCAAAATGCAGCCCTGTTGTTGGTTCATCCAAAACATATAGTGCGTCTCGTCCCCGTTTTGCAAGTTCTGTTGCCAGTTTTACCCGTTGTGCTTCCCCACCCGATAATGTAGGTGCTGGCTGACCAAGTTTCATATACGACAGACCGACATCGTTTAAAATTTGCATTTTGTGCGCAAGACCTGGAATAAACGAGAAAAATTCCAGCGCTTCCGAAACACTCATTGCCAGCACATCTGCAATGTTTTTTCCATTAAACTGTATGGCAAGCGCTTCCTGGGTATATTGTTTTCCATTACAAACTTCGCACGTAACATATACGTCTGGCAAAAATTGCATTTCTATTTTTATTTGTCCTTCTCCTTCGCATGCTTCGCATCTGCCCCCTTTAACATTAAACGAAAACTTTCCCGGTCCGTATCCTTTTAATTTTGCCTCTTTCGTGGATGCAAAAAGTTCTCTAATATACGAAAAACATCCTGTATATGTTACTGCATTACTTCTGGGAGTTCGACCAATCGGAGACTGGTCAATTAAAAAAATATTTCTTACTGCATCAACTCCAGTCATACGGGTAAATTGTCCAGGTTTTTCCCTATGAAATTGATTTGTCTTAAGCATGAGTGCGTGATATAAAATGTCATGGACAAGTGTCGACTTACCACTTCCAGAAACACCAGTTACAACAACGAGTTTTTTTATTGGGAAAGATACATTGATATTTTTGAGATTATGTTCGGAAGCGCCAAAGATACGTATTTCGGAAGACTCGGAAGACTCAGTTTTTCTGAATTTCTGATTGTCAGATACATCTGAAAATTTGATTTCTTCTGGCTTCTGAGTATTCTGAGTTTTCTGAACAACGATTTTTTTCTTACCCGACAAATATTGTCCGGTGATTGAATTTGGGTTTTCCATAATTTCTTGGGGTGTTCCTGATGCAATAACTTGTCCCCCATGTTCTCCGGCCTGGGGGCCAAAATCGACAACATAGTCGGCGGCCCTAATTGTTTCTTCGTCGTGTTCGACAACAATAACGGTGTTTGTTAAATCCCGCAGTTTTTTTAATGTATTAATAAGTTTTTCATTGTCCCGTTGATGCAGCCCAATAGATGGTTCATCCAACACATACAAAACACCGGTTAGTCCGCTGCCAATTTGGGATGCTAATCGAATACGCTGTGCTTCTCCACCAGATAGGGTTTGTGCTCCTCGGGAAAGCGTTAAATAGCCAAGTCCAACGTCTTTTAAAAACCCAAGTCGGGTTACTATTTCTTTCGTAATAATTCTGCCAATTTGCAGTTCTCTATCTGAAAATATATTTTTTAGGTTATCGATAAATGCATACGTATGATCAATAGACAATGTAACAACATCCACAATAGATTTGTCGTTTATTGTTACGGAAAGTGCTTCTTTTTTTAACCTGGTTCCATGACACTGCGTACAGGATTCGTAACGCATAAATTTTTCTACCTGTGTTTTTAAAAACATAGAATCTGTTTCCTGGTAACGCTGCTTTAAATGCGCAACAATCCCACCAAACGATTCATAAATGGCGGTGTTTCTGCCCCATCTGTTTTTTCCCGATACTTCGTATTCTTTGGCACCCGTGCCAAATAAAAGTAAATCTTTTTTTTCTTTTGTCAAAGTTCCTATTCGAGCAGTCAGAGGGATATTATTTTCCAGGCAAAACGTTTTAAAAGTTCTCGAAAACCATGTGTCTTGTTCGGCAACATTTTGGAATGGCAATATTCCCCCTTCGTTTATTGATAAATTATTATTTAAAACCAAATCTTTATCCACAGTTAACAAAATACCAAGTCCGTTACAAAGCGTGCATGCACCATGTGGTGTGTTAAACGAAAAAATACGAGGTTCTACTTCGGGTATTGAAATATTACACACTGGACAAGCAAATTTTTCGGAATATAAATTGTCTTGTGTTTTCTTTGGCTTTTCTGGCATTGTAAAACCTGTGTCTTTTACCGTTGCTACAATTAGTTCTCCGTTTCCAAAACGGAGTGCTTGTTCTACTCCGCTCACAACTCGTTCGCGATCTGTATCTTTTGTTAGCACAAGGGAATCAACAGCAAGTTCTATGGTGTGTTTGTTTGTTTTAATCAAGGAAAATTGTTCGGAAAGAAGAAAAAATTCTCCATCTATTCTTACTTTTTTATATCCCTGTTTTCGTAGATCTGCAAATAATTGTGTGTATTCGCCCTTTCTGTCTTTTACAATCGGAGAAAGAATTACAACCCGTACACCATTTTTTGTATGTGATTGCTTATATAATGCAAAAATTGCATCGGTTATTTGTTCTTTGGATAAACTTGCAATTTCCCTGCCACAATTGGTGCAATGTGGATGCCCTACACGGGCAAACAGAAGCCTAAAATAGTCATATATTTCGGTAATTGTTCCAACTGTTGACCTGGGATTTCGGGAAGTACTTTTCTGGTCTATGGATATTGCAGGAGATAATCCTTCTATGACGTCTACATCGGGTTTTTTCATAATACCCAAAAATTGCCTGGCATACGAAGAAAGGGATTCGACATATCGCCTTTGTCCTTCGGCATAAATGGTGTCAAATGCAAGAGAAGACTTTCCACTGCCCGACAAACCGGTAAACACCACAAGTTTATTTTTTGGAAGTACCAGATCGATATTTTTTAAATTATGCTCTCTGGCACCTTTGATAGTAATGTTTTCACTCATATTGTGTGTTGCAATCTATAATTATAACGCAACCTTGACAATTTTCATAGGCTTGTGCTACGCTTTGTGCATGGATCAATCAAAAATTATTTTGGTGGAAGATGATGAATTTCTTCGCGAAGTATATCTGGAAGCACTCACAGGGGAGGGATATGTTGTAGAAGTAGGTGTCGACGGGCAAGAAGGGTACGATAAAATAAAACAAGGTGGGTATGACTTGGTATTGCTGGATATTATTTTACCCACAATGAGTGGACTGGACATAATGCAAAAAATAAAAGCAGAAGGCGGGACAACAAACCCAAATAAAAAACTTATCTTTTTAACAAATTTAGATAAAGACGAAGAAATAAAGCAAGCACTAACTCTAGGAGACGGGTACCTTATAAAAAGCCAATTAACTCCCGGAGACCTGATAAAAGAAGTGCAACTCTATTTAGCTAGTGTGAAAACCGTAGTGTAAAGCAAAACGTACTTCCCTTGTTTTCTCCTTCTGATTCGACCCAAATTTTTCCTCCGTGCAATTCGACAAGTGATTTAGAGATATACAGTCCAAGACCAGTTCCCTGGACATTTTGTTTTACCAGGTAGCTTGTTCCCATGGTAGAAAATTTCTGAAACAGTTTTGTCATGTTTTCCGGTGTTATGCCCTTGCCAGTATCCATAACTTTTACAACTGCCATATCGTTTCCTACAGACGTAGAAACAGTAATTTTTCCGCCACTTGGGGTAAATTTAAGAGAATTGCCAATAAGGTTAATAAGCACTTCTTTTATTTTGTCAGCATCTACGTCTACCTGCGCAAGGTTTTGGAACGGCAAAAAATTAATTGCAATACCAAGTTCCTGGGCCCGGGGCAATACTTCGGTAATTGTGTCTTGTATTATTTGGTTTACATTTCCTGGTTTTAAGGTAAGGGAAATTCGACCCGATTCTATACGGGAAACATTTAACATGTCGTTTACTAATTTAATTAATCTGTCAGTGGAGTTATATGCCCGGTCAAGATACAACTTTAGTTTTTCCGAAAGAACACCCCCTCTTCCCGATAGCGCCATCCATAAATAGGACTTAATTGCAGTCATGGGAGTTCGAAGTTCGTGGGACGCAAGGGAAACAAACTCGTCTTTTAGCTTGTCTATTTGTTCCAGCGCAACGTTAGCTTCCTGCAACTGTTTATATAGCAGCGCATTGTCCAATGCTATGCCAATAACTCCTGCAAGGCGTTCGATAAGATCTTGTTGGTATTGGAAAAGCTGTGCTTCGCTTTCTCCAAGACAAATAATCATAACGCCAATTACGTTCCCTCGGACACTAAGGGGATACACAAGAGACGATTTAATAAGTGTTGCTGTCTGTATTCTTGTTGCATCGTTTTGCGATGCATGAGGGACTAAAAGGTCGAAAAAATCGTGCGTCACAATGGTCTTTTTTTCTTTTACTGCTTTGACAATACTGTTTATTTCTTCGAGCATGGGAATTTTGGATTGGAAAATTTGACGGCTTAGTTCTACTTCTGCATTTGCTATTTCCTGTGTCTGGGAAGATCCCAAAAGTAGTAATTCGTTTTTATCGTTATCAAACAGATATATAACAACTGCTTTAAATTCTGCTTCCACAGCAATCGTATCTGCAACTTGTTGCGCAACTTTCCCAACTTCGGTCACCGAGCTTAAAATTATTTCGTTGATTTTGCGAAGCAAGGAAAGCGTTTTGTTTCGTTCCATAAGCTCGAAGTTTTTTTTGTACATTTCCTGGGTAACATGAGCCAAGTCACTTGCAAGATCTGGGGAAGATTGAGGTTTTGTTGCGTCGTCCATGCTACTATTATATGCCTATTATTTTAGCGGAGTAAAGGAGGTATTTGTTCTGCTGTCATAGTCGGTAGTAAGTTTTTCACTGCATCTTTGCAGGCCTCGACAGATGCCTGTCCAAACAGGCTTTTGTACTGCTCCACAAGCAGTTCCACAACCGTTGTTTTGTTTCCCGTTAATCCAATTTCGTGTTTTTGCCAATCTACAGTTAACCCTTGAACCTTTTTTGCCTGTTCCAAAGCAACAGGCCCAATAATCCCTTCCTGCTCTTTAATAATTTTATCAACCAATTGTGCAAAAATATCCATAAATTAAATTAATTTTCTTTAGTATCAAAACTATTAATACCAAAAACTATTAACATCCAAGCAGTGGGTAAAACTATGTCTACCCAATGTCCGTTGAAATAAGTTCCGACAGTTGTTGTGTAGGAAAATGAAAAATCACCAAAAAAGAGGACGAGCAATCCCAAAAGCATGCTTATAATCGCGAACTTATATCTTCCGCCGAGATAATTAAAAGACAGACCATATATAAGAATTGTGGATAAGAAAATAGTCAAATCGCCAAGAGGATACGCAAGGTCAAAGAAAAGCTTCAAGCCGCCCTGAGCGAAATTAATTATTCCACCTCGAGCAACAACAATAAGTAAGCAATACGCAGCAATGATTCCAATAACTGTTATAAATAATGCTAATAACTTTCCCTTTGGATGCCTAAGTGAAAACTTCGCACCAGTAGCTTTCGATAAACTAATTAATCCGATTGCCAGAAAAGGGAAAGACAAACTATAACCAACATCTGCAAGAGAAGGATAGGGAATGTCAACCTTATTAAGAATATTATAGTATAGTGACCAAAGCATTTGGCCTATACCCCAGCAGATACCTCCTAGGGATATAAAAAACAAAGCTCTGCCAACGTGACTTTTGAATCCACCCCACTTTTTTGATTTTAATAGGCCGAGTACTCCTCCTAACAAAGGAATTAATCCAAGAGCAAACTGATATAATGCCTCCTCTAATGTTATATTCCCACCAGCATGAGCTCTCCCTGTTATAAAGAAAAAAGCCCACCAGACAAATATAAAAATATAGTAAAAAAAGATTATTTTTGATTCTCTACTTATATTCATAAGGCAGATAATTTATAACTATAATATTATTATGCTCTTTACAAAACAAATGTCAAGATCAGTTAGAAAAGGCTATTTTACCACCCAGACAGTTTCCATTGATTTATCCCGTGCTGCAATATGGACATTGGGATAGGTTTTTAATTTGAGATAATACTCAACAATTTCTTTTGTAAACTCTTCACCTTTTATAGTTATTGGAATACCGGGAGGAAACGGGGTTATGTATTCGGCAGCTATTCGACCGACTGCCTTAACCAATGGTACTCTCTCAATCTGATTCAGCAATAATTTTGTAACATCATTTAATTCCAGAATTCTTGGGATATTTGTTGGGATATTAAGATCAAATTTTGCTGCTATTTTCCCCCGTCTTGGCATTTGGACTATTTCCTCAAGAGCTGTTGCAGTAGACGCAACATCATCCAGTATAGCCCGAAATGGGACTAAAAAGAGAATTGTTTTTTTGTTATATGCTTCAAACACAATGTGGTATTTCTGCTCAAGAATCTATGCTACTTCATATCCATTAAATCCTGCTTTTGCAACGTCTACAAGAACTTTTGTTTCATCCCGTTCATATACTGAGGAGTTATTCTTCCTAAGTTTTACTGTATCAACAACTTCAAAACCATCAATACGACTTACCTCATCTGTTAGACGCTTAGCAAGCATAAGCATATGATCTAATTTCTTTTCACCTTTTTTCTCCATCATTTCCCGTGCAGCATCAAGTGAAGCAAGAAGTATATATGATGGACTGCTGGTTCCTAAACTTCGATAAGAATCTAACAACAAATCCTCGTTTATTCGTCCATCTTTCCAATGAATCATTCCTGATTGCTGAAGAGATCCTCCTTGTTTATGGGTACTTTGTACGCAAATATCGGCCCCTGCATCCATAGCAGACGTCGGCAACTTGTCTGAAAAATGTAAATGTGCACCCCATGCTTCATCCACAAATACTATTAATTCCGAATATTTTTTCCTTACCGTCGAAATTACCTTTTTTAAGTTAAGAGACATTCCCTCGTACGTTGGATTGATGAGAAGAAGTACTTGTGGTTTTGTTTTGGCAATTCCCTCGTAAATCTCTTTTTCTTTATTTGGAAGGAATAATTGATGCTCTTGGTCAATATTTGGTTTAAGAAAAAGAAGATTTATTCCATAATCTTCACATGCTGCAACAATTGACCTATGAACATTTCTTTCGGACAAAACCCTAAGATTAGGAATTTGCTTACTTAATGCCCGAAGGACCATAAAATTGCTGCCAGTTGTACCATTTACAGAAAATAAGGTATGGTCTGCATCATAAGCTTTGGCTGCATGATCATATATTTTTTTAAACACACCTGATGGATCTGAGGGGTATCCCAATGACTCGTATGATATGGATGTATCGCTTGCATATGGATTTTTAACCTGAGCAAAAGTTAGATCAATTGAAGGAGTACACCAACGAATAGCTTTGTGCGTGATATGGTTGAGAACATGAGTAAGATGTGACCTTGTATGTTTTATTTTTTTTTCAATTTTCATTTGAACATAAATCAAGTGATTATTTAACTTACCGATAAAAGTATTATACCAGCAATAATAATTAAACTACCAATAGTTTGAATTGTTGCCATTTTTTCTTTTAGAAAAATACGGGCAAGTACTATGGTAGGCAAGGAAGAAGCTCCACTTATGATTGCAACAACGCTTGTATAGGTCGTACTTGCGTACCCCAAGGTTATCGCTAAATAAGCAACAACCTCACCTGCAGCTATTAGCCATAAAAATTTCCATGCGCTTGATTTAACTTCTAAAAGATTAATTTTAGTAAGTCTTGCTATTGCGAATGCAGATATTGTCATAAATACAAACATAAGAGTTGTATAAGCCATCCAATCTTTATCTCCCGTAAATTTATTCCAACCCAATGTCCAAACAGTTGCAAGAAGGGTAGCTATTATTATTTCTCTAAGTCCCGCTACACCCTTTAGACTAATACGTTTTGTTTTTAGACTCTTTAAATCAAGATTAATAAGCATAACTCCTCCAAAGATTAATACCAAAGCAGGCACAAAACCTACACTTAAGGCTTCTCCAAATACCAGGACAGATAATAGGGCAACCATCCCGGCGAATGAGGCAAAAATAGGGCTTAAAATAGCAACTTGTCCTTTTTCAAAACCTTTGTAGGCAAAATAATATACTATGGTCTGTAAAGTTCCAAAAAAAAGAATACCCAACCATTCATGCCAGTCGATAGGGAAAATTACAGGCATCTTAATTATAAATAAATTTGAAAATAGAAGAGAAAAAAGAATTATTGTACCAAATACATGCGCCCAAACGAGACTAGAAATTGTACCTATTTTATCAACGGATTTTTTTGTGGCAAATTCTGATAATCCCCATCCTAACATTCCGCCAAGACCTGCTAAAAAAGCTATGAATAATTCATTATGCATGTATTAATCTATACAAAAAAAGCAAGCACACTTGCTAAAGAAATAGTATCGTGTATCACTCAAACAAGTCAAGAGATCAAGTATTTACATTATTTTCCAAGTTGAACTTTAAAGTAATCGACCCAGGGGATAAGGCTGGGGTCTTGGACATAAAGAAATACAAGACTATTTTCTACCTTTCCAGAAGAATGTTCCAAAGGGGAATTAGTTTGATTTTTATATTATCAAATGTTTTTTCTTCATCTTGGTTGCGCGTGATAAAGGTAATTTTTTCTGCCTTATATGACTTTACAATTGGAATATATTGAGAAACAATATCGTCAAACTTTTTATGAAGTTGATATTTTGATTCTATTAGTTCTTTTGCATTATCTGTATCTAAAACAAAGTCGACTTCTTTTTGATTTTCATAATAAAATCCAATTTTTTTATTGTTTTGCTTAAAATGGCGAAAAAGAGTTTGTTCAAACGCCTGGCCATAAGAAAACTTACCCAGTAAGTGAAAAAGAATTCCATTATCTGTAATATAAAACTTCTTTGGACCATAAATTCTTTGAGATCTTGAATAGGAACTTCTAGGAAGTTCATCAACAAGAAGTGTATTTTTTAAGTAATACATATATTCTTTAACCGTATCGTTTTTTAGTGTTAAGATTGAAGCAAGTTTAGAATATGTAGTCTGACTTCCTACCCTATCTGCAACAAGAAGTAGTAGATCTTTTAACAAATCGGGATTTCGTATTTGGTAAAGACTTACAATATCCTTGTATAAAATATTATTAATAAGATCAGAAAAATAAGATGGGTCAGTTTTTAACACATATTCTGGATATCCGCCAATTTTTAAATATTCATCCAAATAAGATTCAAATTTATATGATTCTATTGTAGAAATTTTAGCATTTCGAAATGTTAAAAATTCTTTAAAATCAAGCGGATATACTTCTATTTTTTCTACTCTACCGGTAAGAAACGGACTTTTTAGTAATAGCTGAGATGATGCAGATCCAGATAAAAATATTTTTATATTTTCCGTATCTGTTAGAGCTTTTATTTGCCGTTCCCAATCTTTTATATACTGAATTTCGTCAAGGAAAAGATATAAACGGTCTTTTCTGTTATGTCTAAATTGTTTTCTAAATTGTTCCACCAATTCAAAGACTGTATAAGAGGAAATTTGTGGATGATCCATAAGAGCGTATAAAATGCGCTTTTTAGGAACTGTTTTAAGAAGTTTACCGATTACTTGATAAAAAAGAGTTGTTTTTCCTACCCTTCTTGAACCAACAACTAACACTGCCCGTTTGTGGTCAAGCGCGTTGGTCAGCTTTTTATAATACTTTGTCCTTTTAATGCCTGTTTCAAAAGCTTGATTGTGCCACCATGGGTTAAGTAAATTGAGTATATCATTCACTTTTTTATTATACCATAAATGGTAGGATTTAGCAAATAGATACCATTACTAATGGAAACTATTTCGCGAGGATTTTTTTAAGAGACTCTACCATGTTTACTGGTGGGTGGCCCTATCCATATAAAAGAGCAAAGTAATACAATGTCCAGTCTGATAGGCAAATGGATATCAAAATGCAATGGTATACATGTCATCGGAAGAACCCTTTCGAGCAATTTTTACAGAAAAACCAATCTTTTGCAGAAATGGGTGAAGTTCTCTTCTTACATTCTCATCAAGGAGAAATCGTGCTTTGCGTGTTGATAATGACATAGCCTTCTCGTGTTATGGAACTTGCATAGTCTAAAGCAGCTTTTATGTGTTGTTTCTCTAAACTTGGTAATGCTTTAAGAATGCTTTCTTCCATCTTTCCCGCAGCAAGCATTTCCAAAACCTGCCATACCATAACACGAGTTCCTACAAATGTAGGTTTTCCATGGCAAATAGTTGGATCAGCAACAATATACTTATTCACAAAGACCTTTTTCATACCAAAATTATTGTACGTCAAGACATGATGTAAAGTCAAGTAAAAATGACAGTAAAATTAAATTAATTTTAGAAAGGCTGCTGGCTGTTTTTAAATTCTGGTATGATTTAGCAAATAGATACCGTTGCTAACGGAAACTATTTTGCCAGTTGTTCTTTAAAGTAATCGACCCAGGGGATAAGGCTGGGGTCGAGACCATACAGAAATGCAAGATATAATGAGACATATCCACCAAAAGACAACGTATTAAGCATTTGGGAAATTTCTGTACTTCCATGCGCATTATAAGACGCAAAAGGAATGTGATTTTTTTCTACAACATCCTGCGTTAACGTTGTTCTTTTATGGAGTTTTGCTGAGTATAACGTGGATGCAAGAAAAAGAACCATCAGTTTTTTGTCGTGCGGGTTTTTTAACCCTTCCAAAAGATGATGATTTAGTTCTGGCAAATCTTCGAATGCAGAAAAACTTTTAGATGTTTCGTTAAACTGGTTTCGTAAAATATGCGCATTGCCATTAAGAAATTCTGCAGAGAAAATAACCGGAATGTATCCCTGTAATTTTTTGGCAATGTCTTTTGCACTTTTTTTTGTTGCATCCTGAAATTCTTTTAGTTCTGCAATAGTTTTAGCAATGTCGGTATCCGAAATTTCCAAGAAACCAGTTCTGCAAAGAAGCGATATTGTACCAAGAATCATGTATCCTGTTCCAAGCCGTGGTTGTCCAGATGGGTTATATTTAGGATCGAATAAAAGATGAGGAGCATTATGTTTTGCTAAAAGTTCTCCCAGTTTTCCCCCAATAGTAATGCCTGTTACTTTTATGTTTTTTTTGTATGCTTCTTCTCCACACAATAGTACTTCTTCTGTGGAGCCAGAATAACTGGATAAAAGAATAAGCGAATTTTCGTCTGCACACGCAGGAAGTTGGTAGTCGTTATTAGAAATAACAGGAATTTTTAAAGAATTTTTAAAAAGAGATTGGATAACATATCCACTATATGCAGATCCACCCATACCACAAAGAATTATATTTTTTACATTTTTGTATTCTTCTGGAAATACTATTTTCTTTGCATCTTCCCAAATTTGTTCACATTGGGAAATAAACATTTCTGTTGCCCCATAGACATTTTTTGGGTCGAGTTTTTTAATTTCTTCAAGATTGTTAAGGTCAATCATATTTAATGCCCTGTTGTGTCCCAGTCTTTTGAAACAACACTAAATTTGTCGAGCTTTTCTTTAAAAATCGCTTTAATCTTTTCCAAATTTTCTGCTGTTTTTGCTTCGAACCGCAACACAAGAGTTGGCGTATTGGAAGACGCACGAACCAGTCCCCACCCATCATCTGTATACACTCTTGCCCCATTTATATCTACTACTTTATACCCTTCGTCTTTAAATTGCTTTGTTAACGCTTCTACAACTTTGTATTTGTCTTCGTCTGTTGTTTTTACCTGAATTGTCGGCGTAGAAACATAATATGGAGTGTCTGCAATTATCTTGGATAGTGGTTTGTCTTGAGTAGATAAGTATTCTAATATTTTAAGCGCTGCAAATTCTCCATCGTCAAAACCATAAAAATCGTCGACAAAAAAAATATGCCCGCTCATTTCCCCAGCCATTGCTGCTTTCTCTTCTGCTAATTTTGCTTTAATATACGAATGGCCAGTTTTCCACATAATTGGTATTCCACCGTGTGCTTTTATGTCTTCTGGCAAAGCTTCGGATACTTTTACGTCAAACACAATTTTTGCGCCCGGATGCTTGGATAAAACAAGCCGGGAGAGTAAAATAATGTAGCGATCCGGCCAAATAATATTTCCTTTTTCGTCAACAAGTCCAAGCCTGTCTCCATCGCCATCGAATGCCATACCAACGTCACAATTGTTTGCTACAGTTTGTCTTCCTGTGTCTTCCATCATGGCTGTACCATCGGGATTGGCTGTATAGTTTGGGTATGTGGTATCGATATTTGTAAAATGTTCGACAACTTTGCATCCGGTTCTTCTGATTAACTCTGGTGCAATTATTCCTGCTGTTCCATTGCCTGTATTTACTAATACTTTAAATTTTTTAGTGATTTTTGCCCGAGACAATAAATCTTTTATGTATGGTTCTTTTATGTCTTCTTTTCTAACTGTTCCAGTTCCATTAACATTAACGTATGCTTCTTTTGAAATCGTGTCGTAGACTTCTTGTAGCTCTGCTGTTAAGAGTGTGGAAGACAGGTCTGCTCCAAGTTTTACACCGTTCCATCCAACTGGGTTATGCGATGCAGTAACCGTTACCAATCCCTTTACTTTTAAATAATATTGTGCCCAGTAGCCCATTGGGGTGGTAATTGTGCCAATGTCGACAACGTTAATACCGCACTCAGTAAGTCCTTTTATAACGTTTGCATGGAAGCTTTCGGAAGTACCACGGGCGTCGTGGCCAACAACTGCTGTGTCGACTCCTCTTTTGTTTAAATATGTACCAAAACCCCGGCCAATATGGTACATGGATGTATTGTTAAGTTCATCGTCTGCTTCGCGACCACGAAGATCGTATTCGCGAAACATTGTTTTCTTGAGTATTGGCATACATTTAATCTTAAATCTGTAGCAGGAAAAAGTCAATCGCCTGGACTAAAGAATATGGCAATGCGCCTGTTTTTTGAGCCAGGTCTATGTCGTAAAGCTTTTTGTATAACTCGATAAGTTTTTTTTGAGAGAAAAGCGAGGCTTGTTTTTTGAGTTTGCTGCTTTGCCAGGGAGCGAGTCTTTTTACCTCGTCAATTTGATTTTGAGATTCTTCGCTTCGCTCAGAATGACATAGCAATAGACGAAATTGGCGAATGATCATAAAGAAGACCAATTCTGGTTCGGAATTTTCTATTCCATTGTGAAACAGTTTTATAAGATTTGCATTGTTTGGGACGATGCTGTCGACAAAGGAAAAGAGCATTTGAGGAAGAGCAAAACTTTTTATTTGAGCTTTGGGAAAATAGGATAGTTGTTTTTTGGTAAGTGTTTTTCCTTCCCACAAAAATACCTCAAAACCTGTTTTGTTAAGGAGAGCAATAATGTCTTCGAATTCTTTACCTGGCTTTCTTTTGGACAAAAAGTTTTCTATAAATACAGTTTTTTCTGTTTCGAATAAATCTCCCCCATCGACTGTTTGGGTAATGTCAGTAAGTGTAACACTAGCGCCGTCAAAACTTGCTCCCTGTTTCTTTTTTTCTTTACTGTCATGGAAGAATTTTCTAGATGTAGCTGTGTCTTCGCCGTGAATAATAATCATATAATGTAAAGTCAAAATTCAAAAATCAAAATTTAAAATTGCAAGTTAAAAGTAAAAAGTCAAGAACAAAAACTTTTGAATTTTGCATTGCACTTTTGCATTTTAACTTTTTATTTTTGAATTTGTTTGGTATTCTTTAAACAACCTATTTACTTCGCTGCCCAAATGTCTTCCCCGACCGCTGTGGGGAAGAAGAGCTCCCGAAAAGTTTTTGGGAATATGCAATAGTTCGTGAATTAATACTTTTTTCTTTTCGTCTTCGTCCAGTTTGTCATAATACTTCGATAAAACCTCAATCACATAGGACGCGGGAATTCCAAGAGCTACCTGGAATATTTTTGGAAACGTCCAAATGCGGGCATACGACCTGGATTTAGAACCCTGTGTACGATAGCAATAAATCCGTTTTGTATCGACGTGAGGAAGATCGATTACTCCTAGTATATGAACAATATCCCTTTTTACATCCACCGCCCCTTCCCATTCCAGCGTTTTAACCTTTACTTTTAATTTTTTACTTTTAACTTTTAACTTTCGTTTAGGTGTGTTTATCAGCCACATATGATGCTCCAAAGGAATTGGGTTTTGTTTTAGCAACAAATCCGTTTCCTGTAACCATACCAACGACTTCTTTGATCATTTCCCGTGTTTGTCCGTGTTCTCCAACGTCGACGTGGATTTCCAAGTTATATTTTGGTGCTTTTCCATTGAGTAGTTTTTTTAGTTCCGGTACAAACCCAGTTGCAAAGGACAAAGACGTAAGTGTTTCTGTATAAATTTTTTCCCGAAGGGTACGGGTTAGCGGTTTTATGTTTTTTTGCCAAAAATACCTGCCGCCAAATCCTTTTCTGTGCACCACAACTGCGGTCACAAGCGTTAAAGAACCACTTTTCTCTCCTTCTATTTTTTCGTGCGAGTCTGTACCAATAACAAGACTATATTCCGCATTGGGAAATTCTTCCAGAAAAATCTTTATTTCCTGCATAACGTCTTTTAAACCCAGTTCTCCTTGTGTTGTATTATGAAATATGCTGTTACCAGAGGTTTCTTCCATAGTTTACGAGGTTATTACATATTACCACATTTTGGCTACAATTTCAGTAGCCACTTGACCAGTATTTTTAAAGACTCTGGTACAGACATTATTGTTTGGTCTGTTTGTGTCTTGGGAAAAGTCCTTGTTCCTAAAACGTTGGCAGAAGATGTGCTTTCGGGAGATATAAAAATAGGCGGCTGAATTGGCTCTCCTTTTACTTTTGAGAGTTTCTGGAGTCCAATAAAAATGGTGTTTGGTTGGTTATTTGTCACAAAGGAAAATGAACCAAATGGGTCACCTCCCGCTTCTAGTAAGAATGGAGTTACTGCAATAATAGATGGATCTTTCCATGCGGAATTAAACGCCTGGTCGTAGTACTGCGATATTATTAACTGAGACAGTGTAGCCTGCGACCATCCAGTTTCTGTAATAAAAACAGGAAGATCCCGCCCAGAAAGAGATTTTACAAGGGCTTTTTCGTATTGGAACGTTGCAATACTTGCTTTACCTTGATTAAATGGTGACTGGCTAAAACCGGGGTTTGGATACGAATGACTGCCAATTGCGTCTACGTTATCAAAAACATTTGGCAAAAAATCGTGCATTTGGGTTAAAAATTCGTAGTTATCCATAAGCTTTCCCGGACTATTTGGAGCAACATTATCCATACCAGCAGAAATAATATAAAAGTCTTGATCTTTATTTTTAAACACCGTTGCAGCGTAGAATAGTAAATCGGCGTATTCTTGCGGGTTTGGGGAACCACCCCATTCGTTTCCCCGGTTTACTTCGTTAAATACTAGTATGTATTTGTTTTTTGTTGGCCAGGACAGAGAATTTAAGAAATTGGCAAAGTCCAACACGTCTTCGGCAGTTGGTTTTCGCCATACCTGTGTGTTAAAATAATCTCCTTCGGTAGCAAGACGAATTATTGGAATAACATGTTTTTGTTTTGCCGTGTTCATAAATGCTTGCCATTTGAGGATATTTTTATCCCCTGCCTGGATGGGAATTGTGACATATCCCCAATCCCCACCATTGCTGTTAACAAGTTGGGCAGCAAGATTTATTTCTTCGGTAAACAAAATATGTATGCCAACTTTATTGTTTGGAACGGCAAGAGGATTTTCTACGGCGAATGCTGAGTTACCACTCAAAACAAACAGTAAAAAAATTTCTACCACAAACAGGATAAGCTTTTTCATAGAACAAACATTATATCACTTTTGTTCCTTGCCATTCCCGCGAAAGCGGGAATCCAGACAATATTAGAGAGTAAATCCAAGCATTTCTAGTACGGATTTAGATGGGTTTTTCTGAAGCATTACCAAAACCCCAGGAATATTCATATCATCATCCAAAAAGCTAGAATATTCGAGACTCGACCCCTGGGGTTGACGCACGAATTTTAAGGAGTTTACTTTCTTTTCGGCTATAACAAGTTCTTCTTCTTTAAATTCCCACGAAGATCGATAGTGATGGGACAACAATACCCATCGAATGGCATTTGGAGAATATTTTTTTAACAAATCCGATACCAGTACCAAGTTTCCTATGGATTTTGACATCTTTTTACCCTGGTACCCAACTGTGCCCGTATGCACCCAATATTTTGCAAAGGGAATTGCACCTGTTGCAGATTCTGACTGGGCAATTTCCGATTCGTGATGGGGATAAATTAAATCCTGTCCTCCTCCATGAATATCTATTTGATCCCCAAGGGTTTGTATAGACATTCCAGAACATTCTATATGCCATCCGGGACGCCCAGGCCCAAATGGACTAGAAAATGATGGTATATGATTTGTCTTTTTGGAAGATTGCTGCGTCGCGTCAAACGCAACTGCGGTCGCTGCTACTCGCCCGCCCGCATTGATACGCGAAGTGTTTCGGGCAGGCAATGACAACTGAGACGATGCAGCCCTCCAAAGAGTAATATCTAAAGGATTTCTTTTGTCAGGATTTGCAATGTCTTCTTCGAATTCCTTTGCTTTAATAAGCATTTCGTCTTGTGAAAGCCGGGAAAGTTTGCCAAAATCTTTTACTTTTGTAATATCCAAATACACACTCCCATTTACTGTATATCCATATTTTTTAGCCACAATTTCTCTAATGATTCGAATCATTGAAGTAATATTTTCTGAAGCTTTTAGATAATGTGTTGGTTTTATCCAATTTAGAGATTGCATATCTCTTAAAAACTTATCTGTCCAAAAAGTAGCAAGCTGCTGCCAGGGAATATTTTGCTGTCTGGCCCGGGCTAAAATATCGTTATCCCGATCGTTTATATCTGTTACATTTTGCGTGTATACAACCTCAAAACCTTTAAATTTTAGGTAACGAAGAAGAACGTCAAAAAAAACATACGTAAACGCGTGACCAAGATGGGTAGTGTCATATGGGGTAATCCCACAGACGTACATGGTTATAGATTTATTGTTGCGCGGAGTGAATGTTTCAATAGTTTTAGATAGTGAGTTAAAAATCTTCATGTGTTATTTGATATAATATCTCATATTGTTCCATTGTTCAATTGTTGTTAACAACAGCAATATAGCAATTTAACAATTTAGCAATGAAAGTAATATTTGTGTATGCGCATCCGGATGACGAATGTTTGTATAGCGGGGGAACAATTCCAAAACTCGTTAGTGAAAATATTGAGGTGAAACTCATTTGTGCAACAAAAGGAGAAGCAGGGACAACAGGGAATCCTCTACTATGCACACAAGAAGATCTTGGAAAAGTTCGGGAGCAAGAATTACGAAACGCTGCAAAAGTACTTGGGATATCCGAAATATTTTTCTTGGGATTTATGGATGGGACGCTTTCTTCATTACCTCAGAGCTCGCTGCAAGACTCAATAGAAAAAATATTGGAACAAGAAAAACCTGATGTGGTATATACGTTTGGTAAAGAAGGAGGAACACATCACCCGGATCACAAACAAATATGCATTGACACAACTATTGCCTTTGCAAACTATATGAGTAACGTAAGTAAACACGTTCGTTTATATTATGCCGTTATTCCAAAAAGCTACGTTAAACGACTTGAATCGCTTGGAACACTTTACACGTTTTTTGGAAAAGTAGAAGGAGTGCCAGATGAAAGTGTTACAACAACTATAGATGTATCGGAAACAATAGAGAAAAAAATAGAAGCATTTAAGTGCCACAAAACGCAAAAAAACGATTGGGAATTGTTTTTAACACGAAAATCCGCCCCGGAATTTACGAAAGAATTTTTTACACTGGCTATGGAAAACGAAATCGCGTAGTTATATTTTTTTATTAAGAGGCAATTCAATAGTGAATGTTGTTCCATTTGTTGGAAAGCTTGATACTTTAATTTTTCCCCCATGTATTTTGGCTATTTGAGATGTAATAAAAAGACCTACTCCTAATCCTTTTTTATATTTCCCGGATCCTGACGCTCGTTTGAAAAGATCAAAGATTACTTTTTGTTCTTGCTGTGGGATTCCAACACCATAATCTTTAATAATAAAGGTTGCTTTATTCCCAGATTTGAAAATTTTAATACCAATTGGTCTGTTTTCTCCATATTTTATTGCGTTTGAAACAAGATTTGTAATTGCCTGTTCAATCCTTCCTTTATCCCATTTCCCAACAACAGATGAATCTGCATGAATTTCTATTTTTTGTTTTTCTCTTTTTAACAGTTCGGAAAAACTTTGTTTTACCTGTTTTGTTATACCAACAAGATCAGTATCTGTAATTTGTAGGTTCATTTTGCCTGTGGTAATAAGAGAAACGTCCAGTAAATCGTTAATTATGTTCGTTAACCATTTTATTTGTTTTTCCGAATTTTCCAACACCTTCATTAATTCCTGAATAGAAAAATGCGCAAGCGAAACATTTTGTATATTATTCTTCATGCTATGCAGTTTTAAAAGCATCACCGTAAGGGGTGTTTTTAACTCATGTGAAACTATAGAAAGAAATTGGTCTCTTGCTTGAATGTCTTTCAGGGCTATTGCATGTTCATCGTGCAATTGAATAAAAGCGCGTGCATATATTTTTTCCTGTTTTTTTAATCTTTTTAACTCTTTTTCTTCTTTAGCCAAATAAATTAAATAGTTTATTAGTAGTACTCCGGCTATAAAAAGGATAAGGATTTTTTTATCATAATGATCTTTTAGAAAATCAATTGAAAAATATATGAGTATTCCAAAAAGTATATTAACCCCTAATGTTATAACAATTCTAATAAGTTTATAAGAGTTGTGTTTTTTTGAGTAATTGCGGATCTGCTTGTATAGTTTGTTTTTAAAAAATGGACTGTTTTCCATACTGCAAGACGAATATAACACACCTTGTTTTAATAATCTATAGTAGTGGTATAATTTAGATAGTGACCCCACTACGCCAAGGCTACGAGGGGTCATGTCTCCGAAGCATATGATAAATAAACTATTACGAAAGAAAGGGGCAGTTATACTCGCACGAGTGTGTGGATATAATTGCGAAGGTGCATGAAAAAAACTATTCTTGTTGTTGACGACGTGGATGAAATAAGAAGCTTTTTAAAAAAAGCCTTGACATCTAATAACTTTAAAGTGATAGAAGCATCTGATGGAGAGCAGGCTTTGGAGTCTGTAGAAAAAAACCTTCCAGATTTAGTACTTCTGGATTTTGGGTTGCCAAAAGTAACCGGTGAAACAGTTTGTGTAAAAATAAAAAAAGACCACCCAGAAATTATTGTTATTGCGTTAACAGAAAAAAACCAAAGTTCCGACATTGTACATGGCCTGCAAATAGGCGCAGATGATTATATTAGTAAACCATTTGTTGCAGAGGAATTAATCGCCCGTATAGATGCACGATTTAAAACAGTTGCAAATGAACAGCCTCTGTCTTTGACTAAAGCTTCTTTGGCGCAAGAATTACAGATGCATAAAATGGTTCTTCGAGAAAGTATTGTATTAATTATTATCCGGCTCATTTTTACAGAGGGTATTTTTGGATTGTTATTTTTCCTTCTTAGCATTTTATCTTCTTATCTGACTCCATATGTTAATACTTCCTACGTGTTAGGTCTTTATTTTATAGTCTTAGCAATAGGATTTTTAATAAATGTTGGTATAGTAATGGTAATTGCACTAAAGTGGAGCACAGAATATGTTGAAATATCAAAAGAAGGTGTTAGCAAACATACTGGTATTTTCCATAAAAAAGAACAAAAATATGCCTGCAATTTTATTGAGGGAGTTAAGCTTGAGCAATCATTTTTGGGATTACTTTTTAATTATGGGACAATTGAATTATATGACCCTGCGCTGAAAGAACAGGTTTATCTATTAAATATAGCTAATCCAAAAAAATACAGTGAAATAATACAAAAAATCTTATCAAGGGAAAAGACTCAGCCAATACCGTTTGTTGCCAATAAATAATTTACAATCTTAATCTGTGACTCGAAGTTGTTTAAACTTTCACATACCCGGTAGACTATCTGGGTCAAATATACAAAATAAAGATGAATCAGATATAATTCCATGCAAAATGCAATGGTTCTTTATATGATAAAAAAGAATGAGAGGAGGTGAATTATATATGAAGAAAATTTTGTTGTTATACATGTCTCCGGTTTCTGCAGAAGAACAAATGGGAAAAGCAAAACCCGAAGACATGCAAAAAGCAATGCAGCCATGGATTGACTGGTTTACCGAAGTTGGTAGTGGACTACTAGATCGTGGTATGCCACTTGGAAATGGTAAGCACATAGCGACATCTGGCGTTACCAATAGCACAGCACAGATTACCGGTTATTCTATGATCCAGGCAGAAAGCATGGAAAAAGCAGTAGAACTGGCGAAAAAGCAACCGCATTTGACCATGGGAGAAGGAAGATCGGTAGAGGTTTTGGAAGTGCTTGCAATGCCAGGAATGTAATAGTTCCCGAATGCATTTGGAATATGCCTTTTTAGAGGTAGTTTTTGTGGTTTATACACATACGATTTTCTATAACACCTTAGATCCAAAAAATGTGCCTACAAAATTTGTGAGCCGGACAGGATTCGGACCTGTGACCAAGAGCTTAAAAGGCTCCTGCTCTACCGCTGAGCTACCGGCCC
>OBEQ011606998.1_pt1 | contig 28943 bp, 28 predicted proteins | sample 1670901 | NCBI WGS metagenome assembly OBEQ01 (sample SAMEA104232315, study PRJEB22302) | groundwater metagenome | biome: forest; feature: aquifer; material: groundwater | place: USA | collected 2011-08-07 | depth 5.4 m
TCCTGAAAATGCTCAAGAAATGCCACCGCCTCGCCCAAGGCTCCCGACGTGTCCATAAAGCCCTCCCGTGCCGAACATGAGGGCTCCGATCGATTCAGAATTTTCTCGCCTTGTCACGCGGTGTTTCACCCGATTGCCCTGGGGACGCTGCCGTGCTGCTGACCGGTATCGCAGAAGCCCGGTACAAGCAGGGTCGCCTCCTGGGCCGGATGCACGCCCTCGGCCTGGATGCCCAGCTGGAGGCGGAGCTGACGGCCGCCAGCGAGGATGCGGTCAAGACCAGCGCCATCGAGGGCGAAGTCCTCAACCCCGCCAGCGTGCGCTCGTCGATTGCGCGCCGTCTCGGCATGGATTTGGGCGGGGTGGCGCCAACCGATCAGCGGGTCGAGGGCGTGGTTGACGTGGTCCTTGACGCGACCCGCAACTTCACCCGTCTCCTGACACCCGAGCGGATCTTCGGCTGGCATGCCGCCCTGTTTCCCACCGGCTACTCCGGCCTGCACAAGATCGATGTCGGCCGCTGGCGCAGTGATCGTGACGGACCGATGCAGGTGGTGTCGGCCCACGCCGTGCGGCCGCGGGTGCATTTCGAGGCGCCGCCGGCCGGCCACCTGAACAGGGAAATGAGCCGCTTCCTGGCCTGGTTCAACGGTGCCGCTGGCATGGATCCATTGCTGCGTGCCGGCCTGGCCCATCTCTGGTTCGTCACCATCCATCCCCTGGACGATGGCAACGGGCGGATTGCCCGGGCGATCACCGACCTTGCGGTGGCCCGGATGGAACGGACGGGACAGCGCTTCTATTCCCTGTCGAGCCAGATCGAGCGGGAAAAACGCGGGTATTACGAGGTTCTCGAAGCGACGCAGAAGGGGACTCTCGACGTCACGGCGTGGCTGATGTGGTTCGTCGGCTGCTATGCCCAGGCCATCGATACCGCCGAAGCCACCGCCGCCAGGGTCACGGCCAAGGCCAGCTTCTGGACCGTCCATGCCGGCCGCACCTTTTCCGACCGGCAGCGGAAGGTTCTCGGCCGACTGCTGGACGATTTCGAAGGCGCCATCACCGCCCGAAAATGGGCGAGCCTCTGTTCCTGCTCACCAGATACCGCCCAGCGCGACATCGGCGAGCTGGTGCAGCAGGGTCTGCTGGTGAAGAACCCGGGCGGCAGCAAGAGAACCAGCTACCGGTTCAACTGGCCGCCGGAATAAACGGCCCTGCGGTGCGGTTTGCAGCCCGTCACGTCTCTGCAACGACATGTCGCGCAGATAACTCTCCGGGAGCTGCCGTAAGGCGTCTGAGAAAGCAGGCCGCTTGGAAGGAGCAGGGTGGCTCAAGCAGCGAGGGGGACGCCTGCCAGCGCCCCCCTCCTGGTTGTGTCCATGAGCCTCTGAAGAGACTGGATCGCTACAGGGTGGAGAATATGGTCTGTTCCGACCATCGGATCGCCAGGGCAATGATGCCGATGACGACAATGGACGCCAGGGCGGCGATGTCGACACACTGGACGGTATCCCGCTGCGGGGGCACCAACTGCCTCAGCCGCCACGGCACCATCCCGACTCCGGCGGCGCAGCACCGCCAAATCCAGTCCGACTCCATGGAAGCCCCTCCTACTGCCTGCGCAGTCTCCATCCCCTTATACCAGGGAACCCGCCAGAAGTCATACAAAAAGTGGCACACCTTAGCCATGAACAACCCGCCAATTTTCCGCGAATGGTTCGCACCACTCTCGGCTAGCGGCTACACCCATGGGCCCATGCCCGATACAGCCGGAGGGCAGCCTCGGTGCCCGCCTCAATCGTCGAACCGCACCGTCGCCAGCAGGGCTTGCATCTGCTCGGCGGTCCATCCGTCCAGCTTGGCGTCGTCGCAGAACCAGCCTGTGGTGCGCGACTTGGTGCCGGATCCCCATACGACGCCCCGATGATGAAACGCGAAGCATCTCTTGGAACCGCTGGTGAACGGCCTGACAAAATCCAGGCCCGCCTTGGCCATTTCAGACCAGCTCGACGCCCCTTGCGTGACATGGTCGTAGAACATCATATAGCCAGGAAGGTCCAGCGGGTGAACAACCAGCATCCAGATCCGCGAATCGCCTGAATAGGACATGGTCACCTTGTACTGCAGGCTGCCGGCTTGGCCATGAACGAGGTACTGCGTCGAGCGGACTGTAAAGTTGCCCGTTTGGCTTCCTTGCCACACCCCACAACTGTCTCCGTCAGATATCCGCATCTTGGCATCGGAACATGCAGTGGGACTGAAATCTTTGGGATCAGATAATGACGGTGGTGCTGATTGGCCCCAAGCAGCGCCTGCGGCAAGCAGGCTTGCGAGAAATGCGGCGAGCTGGATCATGATGGCCTTCCTCGTAGTCCTGGGGTGCCGCCATCCTCTCGTCAAACATGGCGGCAGCGCCACTTAACGTGGTAATATTCAACATAATTGCGACGTATCAGTTTAGCGCGCCCTGGGCCAAGGGCAATGTTTAGCTCAGCGCTTCCGCCTGCCCGCAGTTTTTCCCATGCGCCGTTGACACGACTACCGGAGTGTGTGCAGTCTGTCGCAAATGAGTGCTCATGTCAACTCTATCGACACTCATCTTCACTCAATGTATGCGGAGTGCATAGCATGGCGAGGACTGCTGCCATCTCGGTTAGGGTGGAGACGCAGGTGAAGGAGGCGGCCGAAAAGGCCGCCAGGGATGATGGCCGGACGCTAGCGCAGTACGTCGAGAGACTGCTGATTGCCCATCTCAAAGAGAATGGCTTTTTGCCCGGGTGACCGCTTTCGGCGGGTATGGATGGCCACAGATTTCCAATCGAAAGAGTCAAGCGGTCGGCAACTCCTTGTCCCGGCGGACCGCTGTATCAGGCCCCTCAGCGGCCCTCCACCAGAAGCCCGATTAGTCGCCACCACCACCACCACCACCACCGCCATCACCACCGCCAGTACCACCCGTGCCATCGCTCTCGCCACCCGAAGATCCGCCGAGGAAGACGTAGTCGGTGACCGGATGGCTGCCGTTGGTGCATTGCACTGTGCCGGTCCACGGCCACCCACTGGCCAGGGGCACAACCACGGACCCCGACGTCCCCGACGGACAGGAGCACGAACCGGTGAACGGGTTGGCGGCGACGCAGGTTTCCTCGGAGCATGTCTCCACCGCTGTTATCCCCAAGGCGGGACAGATCATGCTCTTGGTAATCGTGTACTCACCGCCGAAGCGGCCGGCGGCGGAGGTCCAGATGCCGTTCTCGCACACCATCAGCCCGCCATCGCTTTCCCGGCCCAGCAGGCCGGCCGTGCCGCAGGACGATCCCGCCGTCACCACCAGGTCGGGCAGCACGCCCGAGGTGCCGGTGACCGTGCCGCCGGCCGCCACATTGCCGGTCGCCGTGATGTGCCTGGCATCGGTGATGTCGTAGCCGCCCATGCTCAGATTGACGTGCATCCTGTTGGCATCCGCCATGCCCGGGATCTCGTAGCGGTACAAGTAATCGGCCAGGATCTCGCCGCCATTGAAATGCAGCAGCCCGGCGAAATGGCCCTCCTGGGCCGACACCCCCGTCGAGGCATAGGGTGTCAGCGACACCTCCCATCCCCCCCTGGTGCCGCGGGCGCAACTGGCCACGGTGCAGGGATTGGGATCGCTGGAATAGGGGATGTAGCCGATGTCGGCGCCGCCGCGCAGGGCCGAGGCGGCGATGCGGCCCATTTCCACCGCCGTGCCGCCCGTGGTCACCACCACGGCCTCGAGCAGATTGGTTCCCACCTGGCGGACCACCACGTTGTAGGCTTGGCCGAAGGCGTTGGTGGACGAGAAGCCGGACGGCAGATACCCCGTCGATACGAGGGTGGTCGAGGGAATGCGCTGGGGCGCGGCCGCCCAGGCGTACACCGTCGACCAGTTGGCCTGGATATAGTCCGCCGCCGCCCTGCGGACCGCGATGGTCTGTTGCGCGGCAACGATTTCCTGCTGGGTCTTGACCCAGTCGATGGTCAGGTTGGACAGGGGAACCAGCAGCACCGCGCCGATCAACAGCGCAAACAGCTGCTCGGGGATGCCGCCGATGGCCCCGGCCATGGCCGGATAACGCCGCCGGAGATCGCCGCGGGCGCATCTGGCCGCCAGTCCGGCAGCAGGGTTCCAGAAGCCAGGCATGGTTCTCTCCTCTTGCCAGCCGGTCCGCCGGAGGCGGCCTCTTGCGTATTGGCGGGGGTGCCCGCCGGGGATCAGTAGAGCTTCGTGACCTTCACGGCAGTACCCTCGGGCACGGGGGCCGGGACCGGCATCACGGTCCCGCGCGGCGCCGCCACCCAGCCTCGAGTTGCCACGCCGACGCCGACCTCGTAGCCGGTCCTCTCCGACAAGGCCAAGGCGACCGATGTCGCCGGATAGGCAGTGCCGGCATACCAGGTCGCCAGGTATTCACCCGACTTGTAGGAGCTGATGCCGGCGATGGACCGCCAGGTCGACGGCAGCGACAGCGCCCCCGACGTCACATAGCCGGTAGCGCCGGGATTCTGCGCCGCCCAGCTCTCCGCCGCGGCATGATACATCCCGAGCGCGCTGGCCACCGCGTCGGCCGAACCGGTCGCCCGCAAATCGGATCGCCCCATGGGCTCCCACACCATTCCGGTCAGCGCCAACAGGGCGGCCAGAAAAGAAACCATCCAGAGCGGATACATTTCGCCCTCCATGCCCATTTCCAGGATCTGACCAGCCCCCCTCCTCACGGAGCCTGCCGGGCTCAATTCGCGAGCAGCCGCGTGTGGTTGGCGATGTGGGTCGTCAACTCCGGCAGCTTGCCCTCGCCGGTCTTGCCGCCAAAGATGACAACACCGTCGTCACGCCCGGCCTCGAGCAGCAGATCCTGCAGCTGCCGCGGCATCCCAAGCTGGTCCCAAGTCCACACGCGCGGCGACATGCGCCGGAAATGCCACCAGTCGCGTGGAATATTCGGCACTTTGGCGACCCGGTAGCGCACGCCGTCATACTCCAGTGCGAATTCCCGCAGCGGGGACTTCTGCACCCGGTCGAGCAGGGCGAAGGCGTCGCTCCAGTGGTCCTTCGCCAGATCCTGCGGCACCTCTCCCGGCCGCTCGAGGACAATGCCGTCCTCCATCCCGCTGTCGAGAGACAGGTCGGAAAATGTCATCGCGCCCAGGCGCACGGCTACTGCACGGTCCAGGTGATCTGGTTGCTGGTCTGGCTGCAGGCGGCGACGGCATCGGCAACGGCGATCGGAAAGCTGGTCAGGCTGCCGCCACCGCCGGTCCGCACCTCGGTGAAGCCCTCCGCCGGAGTCTTCGGGATCAGCTCGATGCAGGCATCCTTGGGCACGGCGCTGTAGGTGATGCTGAAATAGGTGCCGGTGCCGTCGACGCTCACCGTGCCGCCCCAGGCATTGATCAGGGTGTCGGTGCCCTTGACCATGTTCTGGGGCGCCTTCTTGGCGCTGATCAGAACGCTGGTCAGGGTTCCCTGGTAGTCGGCACCGGAGCCGGAGTACAGCCCCTTGGTCCCCGTCGCCAGCTGGTTGAGATTGGTCATCTCGGTCGAAGTGCGGCTCGACGCGAACCCCTTGTAGCCCAGAGCGATCATGGCGATGAGCACGATGGCGCCGATGCCCAACGCGAAGACCTGATCGGGGATGCCGCCGATGGCGCCGCGCGGGGCCTTGGCGACAGCGGGACGCTGCCGCGCGAAAGCGCCGGCAAGAACGCCGTTGACGGGCTGAAAAACGACCGTGTTCATGACTGACTCCTGGATCAGGGGTTAATGCACTCCGGTGGTGGTCTGGTCCATCAGGTCCACCAGGCCGAGGCCGGTGCCGGCGATCACCACCGCGATGGTCCCCATCAACCCGATATTGACCAAGGACATCTGCGCCTCGATGCGGGCGACGGCGCGGTTGACCTTGTTCCGGGCGAGGATGGGCAGACGATCGGTAAGGGTGCCGGAGCGTTCGAAAATGCCGATCTGGCCGACCACGTCGCCGGAGGGAAAACTGTTGCCGGCCAATTCCATGGACAGGCCGAGGCTTTCGCCTCCTTCGAGGTGGTCGAGGATGGTGGTGAGGCGATGCCGCAACCAGGGGCCCGAGCCTTCCGCCAGCTCCCGAAGGGCCACGTCGACGGCCACGCCGGACTGCATCTGCGCCGCCAGCGCCAACAGGAAGCTGGTCTCCTGGACCACCCGGTAGGTCGTCCACGGCACCAGGTTCCCGTCGAGCCATTGCCGCGGCCAGCCGGTCATGCGTGGCAGCGAGGCGAACACCGCCGTCACGGCGGCCGCCAGCGCCAGCAGCAGCAGCAGGCCCCAACGGTCGAGCAGCCGGGAGGCGAAGATCAGTTGCGCGGCCGCGCCATGCCAGTCGGCGCCCGGACGGGCGTCAGCCAGCACCGGGATGATCTGCGTCCCCATCAGCCAGACCATCCAGATCGCCAGGAGCGCGAGGATGGCCGGATAGAACAGGTTGCCGAGCACCGCCTTGCGCAGCTGTCCGGCCCGCTCGGCCAGTTCCGCGGCCTGGCGCAGTGCCGCGACACGCTTGCCTTCCGACGGGCCGGCGAACAGCAGCTGCTCGGCGGCGGGCACCCAGCCGCGGATGGCGCTCTGAAACGGATCCGCGCGCTCCAGCGCCTCCTGCCAGGCGGCAACCGCGCAGGCGGCTGGCCGGCCCCGCTCCTTGCCGTTTTCGGATTGCGCATTCCATAACAGCGGCAAGGCGTCCGTCTCGGGAATGCCCGCATCCAGCAGATCCGCCAGATTATGGTACAGATCGGCGCGGGCCGCCGGCGAGCTGCGCAGTCGCCATTGTTTCCAGTCCGTGCCCCGGAGTTTCATGACGTCCTCCCGACCTTGCGCAGATCCCATTGCTTGCGGACCGCGTCGTAGCGGATGAGCTGCGCCGAAATCTCCCCGCTCGCCACTTTGGCGATGGCATGCTCGACCATCGGCTTGCCACCCAGATTACGGGCCCAGTAGGTTTCCGCCTCGGTCCGCCGGCCGTCGATCAGGAGCGACAGGAGGTCCTCGTCGGGCAGAACGATTTCGCTGACGACGGTGCGCCCGCTGAACCCGCCGCGGCAGTGTCTGCAGCCATCCGGATTGTGGGCAAAGAGCCGCGACGCCTGCGGATACCGTGTCGCGATCACGTCGATCACATCGGGCGGCACGGCATCGTCACCGATGGCCACCTTGCAGTGCGGACAGAGCCTGCGCACCAGCCGTTGCGCCTCCAGAAAGCGGACGATCGATGGGTCACGCAGCAGGTAGCGCGCCACACCCATCTCGGCGAGGCGCGACGGAATGGCGAGGGCGGAATTGGCGTGAATGGTGGAATAGGCCGGGTGACCCGTCAGCGAGAACTGGAACAGCAGGGACGCGCTCGACAGGGTGCGCACCTCGCCCACCATCATCCGGTCCGGGTTGGAGCGCATGCAGCCGGCAATGGCCTCGGTGAAGGCCTCGCCGCGGTCCTCCTCGGATCGGGTGTTGGTGACCGACAGCTGAATCACGTCCGGCATCTTGAATTCCGGCGGATCCTCGACGCTCATGAGGTTCTCGCCGGGAAAGGTGGTGCCGATGCTGCGCATCAGGCACTCCAAGGCGGTTGTCTTGCCGCTACCGGTCGGGCCCGACAGGAAAGCGAGCCCCATGCCATCTTCCATCAGATCCCGGAAGGCCCGCTCGTGCTCGGCGGCGAACCCCAGGCCTTGGAAGTCATCCCCGACCGTGCCGCGGTCGTAGAGGATGCGCAGAGCGAGGTTGCGGCCGCGGCCCCCCGGCCCGACGGGATTGAAGTGGAGACGGAGCGCCTGGACCCCTTCGGGCCACAGGTCGATAAACGGGTTCTTTTCGTCATCCCGCGCCAGGGACGCGGACTGGAACCTGCCGGGGTCATAATTGGCGTCGTTCTGCGTGCATGCGGTATAAGCGGCCCGGCAGAGCTGGTGGCCGAAGGTTGCCGCGTTGGCCCAGACCGTGCGGTCCGAGCATTCGCCGTCGATCCGCAGGCGCATGGTCGTGCCCTCCGGCTCGACGACCAGAATGAGGTCGGTGGCCCCTTGCTCGACGGCAGCGGTGACCAGATTGATGACCTCGAGCTTGACCTCGTGCATCGGCCGGAACGACTGATCCCGCGCGGTCAGTTTCTTCGTACCGACATACGCTTCCCGGACACGCCCCAGGTCGACCGTCTCGACGACGCCCACCGGCACGCCCATGCGCCGGGCCGCCGCGATGACCCCGGCGATATCGGAATCGTAGGAATGGGACCGCGCGACCATGATCCGGCCGTCCGGCCAGATGACGCATTTCGAGCGCAGGGCGTCGCCCTCGTCGAGCGCCTCGCCGTCCGCCGTCAGGGGTCTCGCGGGCGTCTTGGACGTCAGCACGGCCATGTCAGCGCCGCGGAGCGCCGAAGGCGAGAGACCGCGGCACATCATCGGCTCCCGCCACGAAAACACCATCGGCGGTGATGTCCGCGACGTGCAGCCCATTGGGCAGGGCCGCCCCCTGGCGCACCGCCAGGGTCGTCCCCTGGCCACCACCCTGGCCACCGCCCTGAACGAGGATGGCGGTGAGCGGACCATCGGGCGCGGCACGCTGAATGCGCACCACCACCGGCTCCTCGCCCGTCGCACGCGCGGCCGCCGCTCGCGGCAGCGTCGATGGTCCGGCGACAGCCGGGGCCGCCTTTTCCGTACCACCGTCCGCCGCCTCGCGCCTGGCTTTGGCAAGGCGGGCCTCGGCCTCGGCGAGTTCGGCCTTGGCCCTCGTCGTGGCGATCTGGGCCTGCACATTGGCCAGATGAGCGGCATCCTCTGGCGAGACCAGCGGCGGTTCCGCCCAGGCCGGACTGAACGGGGCCGGGTGAAACACCAGCAGGAATCCTACCACGATCAGTTTATCTGCGCGCATAGAGGACCCCCTGAAGTTTCCAGCCGGTGTCGTCGTACTGAATGGCCTCGACGACGAGCGTCGCGATGTCGATATGAGGCAGGAGAAGCCGCGGGTCCGCCGCCTTGCCGCTGATGGCCCAGCGGAATGTCCGATAGGGCGGCGGCGGCGGCGCGTCGACGCCAGGCGGCGGCGCCGGCGGCGTTGCTTCCGACAGGTCCGAGCGCAGCTCGAAAAACTGGCTGACGCCATGCAGCGCCCGCACCACCCGGTCGGCGGACGACGGCGTCTCACCTTGCCGGCCTTCCGTCTCGAGCCTGGCCGGACGGTCGATGCGCGCCTGGTCCTTGTCAGGCAGCGACACCCTGCCGGGCACCTGGACCATGTCGAGCGCCAGGACCGAAGCATAGGGATTGCGCGCGTAATCAACGACGATGCCGCCGCTCGAGCAGGTCAGACGGCTGAAGCGAAAACCCGGCAGAACCGGCAGGCTGTTGAGGGCGTCCCGACACAGCTGGCCAAGCGCCGCTGGCCGCACCGTGTTCCACCATGGCGGCGGTGGGGGCGGTTCCTCGGTCCTGGTCAGCCTGACCGGCAGGATGGCCGGCGGCGGTGCGCTGAAATCGACCAGACCGGAGGCCCACAGCATGGCCGCCACCACCGCGCCAACCAGAGTGACAAACACCGCCGTGGCCACGCCCGCCGTGACGCGGGACCGAGTCCCGCCAATGGCCCCCAGCCGGCACCCGGCGATCTTGCCGATCGCCTCGGCCAGCGCGCCGTTGTCCGTCGACCTGGGAATCTCCCAACAGGCCGGCACCAGCACCATGTCGGGCTCACCGAGCGCCTTGGCGTCCAGCGACCGGATATCAAGGAGATCCTGCACCCTGAGCCGTGCCGCCGCTTCGTCGGGGCACAGAATGTCCCCTTCCGGCAGCACCAGTCCGTCCTTGACCGCGACCACCACCCAGCGGCCGCCATCGGCAGGCCAGGCACCCACGGCGGTGCCCTCGCCCAGGCGATCGGCGAGCGACGCGGCCAGCACCGGCATCCTCGGCCGCAGGCCGTCCTTGCTGCTGGCGACGCCGTATTGGGTGATGCGCTTGCCATGCGCCTTGACGGCGCGGTAGCAGACGAGATCGACCGACATGCTGCCGGCGCGGCGCTGGCTCTTGGCCTTGGCGTCGGCGACGCTGGCCGCCTTCTGCCACAACAGGCCGACGGCGCAGGACTTGTCGCCGATCTGGACCGTGCCGGCGGTCATGCCCCACGCTCCACGATGGGCGTAATCAGCAGCACGATGGTCGTCTTGCTCTTCGAGCTGCCCGTCTGGCCGCCGAACAGCCCGCCCAGCAGCGGACCAATGACGGGCAGGCCGGACTCGGACGCGCGCTGGTCCATACTCTGAAATCCGGTGAGCACCAGCGTGTCACCGGATTTCAGGCGCGCTTCCTGGGTAAAGGCGCGCAGATCGACGTCGGGCTGCTGATAGGTCTGGCCGCCGCTGCTGAACTCGTCCATCTCCCGCAATTCGGTCATGCGGACCGAGAAGTGGAGCAGCAGCTCATTGTCATCGAGAACCCGCGGCATGACCTGCATGGCGTAGCCCAGCACCAGATTGCCGATCTGGGTGCTGGTGACGCTGCCGCTGTCATAAAGGGTCGTGGTGGTCCCGACCACATAGGGCTTCTGCCGCGCCACCACCAAGGGGGCGGGTTTGCCGTTCAACGTCGTGACCTGGCCCTCCGTCTCCAGCCGGGTGTTGCCGACCGCAGACAGGGCCTTGATGACGACGCTCGAGCCGGAGGCCTTGCCGCCGACGAGACTGAGCGCCAAGTCGCCGAGGCCGCTGATGGCCGACGACGCCGGAGACGCGCCCGACAGGGAGACGCCGCCGAGATGGTCGAGCACAAGGCCGATGTCCGAGCTCAGGTCCAGACTGTCCTCGGCGGTGATCGTGAGCACCTGGACATTGACCCGCACCTGGCGGGTCATCAGCGCATTGACCTCCCGCAGATACGCGGCGACGTGGCGCTGCAGCGTCGGCCGCGCGGTGACCGTGACGGTCCCCAGCGCCGGCGAGATGGCCACCTTGCCATCGCCGCCGATCATGTCCTCAAGAACCGCCTTGATGTCGGCCGCCACGTCGAATTTGGCCTTCAGCCGGGTCTCGTGCTTGGCGATGTCGCCGCCGGAGCCGGAACTGGTCCCGGATGAGGCTCCCGAGGTCGCGCCGGCCGAAAAGCTCTCCATGCCGCTGGTCGAGACTTTGGTGTCGACCTCCGCCGCGGTGGTCAGCGACGCCAATGGGTAGGTCCGGGTTTCGTAGCGGCGAATCAGGATCTCGCCACCCTCGTATCGCCAGCTCACGCCGAACCAGGTCGAGACCTGGCTCAACAGGTCGGGCAGCGTCATACGCGCGCCGGTGACCAGCGCCATGCCGCCGGCCGTACTGGCCGTCGCCGCCGGAGGGGTTGCCGGCGTGGATCCCGACGACGCGGCAAGGCTGTCCTCGATGCGGATCGGCACGCCCGTCTGCGCGGCGATGAGGCTGCCGATTTCCGTGAGCGTCAAGGGCAGGCCCTGGCTGTTGATGACCACCTTGCCGGGCCTGGCCAGCGCCTGCGGCAGTTGCTCCCGGTCTCCGGCGTCGAGGGTTCGCGAGCCCAGGTAGAGCCGGTCGCGGACCGGCCTTTCCGTGTCCTTCAGCTGAGCGCGCTGATCCTCGACGGATTTCTCGCGGCTCTTGAGATCCTCGCGGCTGGTGGGAGATTGGCAGGCGGCAAGACCGAGGGCGGCGAGGACCGCGAACAGGCGGAAGACGATCATGGCTGGGCCCCGGCAACGGCGACTTTGTTGGCGAAAAACGTGATGTGCGGCCGCGGTTTCGCCCGCCAGAAGCCATCCACCAGCCGGGCCGCGGCGTCGGCGAATTCGCCGGTGAGGTCGGCGCTGAACGCCAGCGGGTAATCGGTGGCGCCCGTCCATTCGACCTGCCAACCGGCGGTTGTTGCCCATTGTTCGAGGGTCTGCCGCAAGGTCGATCCGGCACCGGCATGCCATTGGGGCGGCTCCGGTTCGGGGGGCGGCGCGAGGACCGGCGCGAGGTCTGCCGATACCGGCGGATGGGAGGCTTGCCACGACGCGGCTTCGGCGGGAGACGGCGCAATATCCGCCCGGGCGGGACGCGGCTCAGGAACACCCGGCGGCTCAACGGCGGGCGGGGTGGCGACGCCTTGGGGAGGCCACAAGGGTTCGGGCATCAGGCTCGCCTCCTGCGCCCGCATCCGGGCGGTCTTGTCGGCCATGGCGTCGCGGACCGGCTCGTTGCGCACGGGCTCGGCGGCCGGCGCCGGATCGCGGAATGTCAGCTTGAACTCCTGGCCGGGGGTTTCGCGCAAGCCGTCGAGCCCGAGTTGCGCCAATTGGGCACGCAATGCCGTGCGACGGGAGTCCGCGAGCGGGCCACGTTTGGGCACCACCAGGGTCAGCGGCACACCGTGGCGCTGGGCCTGCCGGGCGAAACCGGCAATCTCCACCGCCACCGGCCGGGGGACTTCCGCCGACAGGGGATCGAACAGGATCGGCAACTCGGCGGCCTGCGACGGCAGCGCGGCCACGGCCAGCGCCACCACGAACAACCTGAACCGGACGAAGGCCGCTGGCCCCCTGGCTATGGCGATGGCGATGGCGATGCTTGTCACGATTCGTGACCCCCGGAATTGTTCATGTCCATCGGCATGGCGTTCCGAAGTCGCCTTCCCATGCCAAGGCGGTAACGGGCAGGATATCCTGCCATCATCGCCGCCAACCGTGGTCCTGCGACAGACCAGCGATCCTCCGCAAGGTAACAAAACGATATCAATTTGGCAAGATTACTCGCGGATCCTCCCGGAAACTGTCTGAGTGACAACGGTTTTCATCTATGTTGTTTCCAGGCGGATCGTAATCCTGACCGGATGGTGCAGCAGTCGAAGCAGATGCGGCTTCAGCGCATCAAGCACCCGCCATTCGAGCCAGTCACGGACGAAGCGGGTGGGACAGCCGAGGACGTAGTGATCCGGCGTGGTGTCGCTGAGCAGCGTTGCCCGGGCGAGAAGCGGGTCGTCGCTGGTCCGGCAGGCGGACTGCCACGCGGCGGCCAAGGGCTCCGCCACCCCCGCCGCCACCGGATAGACCGGCCGGTGTGTTGGCGCGGCTGGAGGGCCCGCCGAAGGCGCAGCCCCTGAGGTCTCGGCTGACGTCTCCGGGCCGAAGGCCGTCCCGCGAAGCCATTTCTCGGCCGCTGGAACGAAGCGGGGGTCGGCGTGCCTGAGAAACGCCTGGGCGGCCGCCAGTACGGCGTCTGGGCTGCCAGCCCTCGTGCTGGCGGCCAGGAAGGCGTTCCACATGGGCCTGCCTTCCAGCCCCTGCTTCCGCGGCCAGGCGAGCTTGAACCGGCTCAGCGCCGCCCGGGCGGCATGATCATCGAGCAGACCCGGTATGTCCTGCCATGCCCGCTGGGGATCGGCCGCCAAGGCCGCGTGCCAGCGCTCGATGATGGCTGTCCAGGTGCGCCGCAGCACCATGACCGATCGCGGGACAGTGGGCAGCCGGGCGAGAACAATCTCGATGATGGCCGCGGCCAGATCCACGGGCACCTGCCGGCGCGGCAAACGTTCCGTGTCCCCCGGCGCCAACGGAGGCATCTCGCCGAAGCGGTTCCGGCAACGTTCGGCAAAGAGCTCAACCAGCACGGTTACCGGCAAGTCCTGGCCAGCCCCCTTATCCTTATCCTTAACCTCATCCTCATCCTTGAATCTTTTTTTTATTCCCGAGTCTCTACTCGAGGAATCTCCTTCTTTAAGGATGTCGGCCCCACCGACATCCGAGATGCGGTATGTCGGTGGGACCGACATACCAGATGTTGAGATGTCGGTCCCAGCGACATCACTGTCGGCCGCCCTGACACCATAGACCTGGGATGTCGGTGGAGCCGACATACCAGATTTTGTGGCACCCGTCTCGCCGGCATCGCTGTCGGCCTCCTCGACCCCATAGATCTGGGATGTCGGTGGGGCCGACATCCCAGATTTAGGAGTGCGGAGCGTCCAGCACCGGATCCCTTGCGCCGGATCGAGTTCCCCGTCGAACAGCACCTTGTAGACATTGGTCGCGTTGCGGCCATGGATGACACGCCGCTCCCTGCGGATGTAGCCACAGCATTCGAGCAGCCGGATCCGGTCTATGATGGTGGTGCGGCCGACGGCGAACCATTCCCCGATCTGGCGATGGGCGATGGCAAACCAGCCGTTGGGGGCGAAATTGGCCTGATAACTCAGAAACATGAGCACGGACAGCGCATGCTCGTTGAGGCGGGCGTCATAGAGCGCGCGAACGGGCATGGCCACGATACTGCCGCGGGGGGTCTGGTCCGCCGGCGGTGCCGTCAGCAGTATCTGCCCGAAAGGGGCCTGAGGGTGATTGGTGGGGGTGTGACGGGCATCCATCGTGGTCGACCTCGCAGCTTGCGCAGGGCCGGCCCTGTTGTGCGCCGTGGGTGCTCCGTGATATGATCCGTCCCGGACGCATGATGTCTGGCGCAACGCTGGACAGGCCTGACAAACGAAGGGCGGGGGCCACGGCAATGGCCCCCGCCCACCGTATTTTCGGGGAACGTCATCTTGCCGGAAAATCGGGGGAAGCACGGCCCTCGTTGCCCATCCCCGTTCCGCCGGCCTGTGGTGGACTGGCGAAGCACCCCACCGCGATGGGATGCCCGCCGATCGAAACACGGTCGTCGAGTACCGTTCGGCCCGCGGGCCCAGGAGGACGGATCTTCGCCGTCCGGTGCCTGAGGGACGACCGCAGAGGACAGGGCGAGCGGGTTCCGCCGATCATCCCGCGTAATCGTGCTTGAAATCGCGCTGTCGGCGCGGTACATCATGAGTGTTGTTCAGTCCATGAGCCTAGATGGATCTGGTTTCGACCAGGGACATCTAGGCTTTAATTCTTCGGGCACTGCGTTCTGTCTGTCGGGTCCCTGGCCTTCTGCCGGTTCTCATACGATCGTATGGCATATAGCCTACAAAAAAGCGATCTGACCGAGCAAGACTTATTTCCTAGAAGTGTCCGGATCACGTCACTCCCATACGATTGTATGCAGACACCCCGCCTGGATACCGTGGAGAGCCCCCGCCAGCCGAAGCGGCTATCGGCTGGCGAGCCGTTGGATAACCGCCGGCAAGGGCGTCAGACAGCTGCCGAGGACCGACTCGAGCGGCGGGAGGCCGGGCCGGGCCGATAGACCGCACACCTCCACGCCGAGATCGCGCCAGTCGCCGGCGGCAGCCTCGGCGTTGGTGACGACTCCACCCGCCACCACCACCGCGGCCCGAAAGAGGACTGGGGTGGCCAGCAACGGTTCGAGCCAGGCCTGCAGGGCAATGGCGAGACGGCGGGCCCGATGCACCGGGGAGGGGCATTCGCCTGGGGCTCCCGGCCGGCACCAGATGCCCCGGGTTTCGTCCGCGAGAAAGGCGTCGGGACGCGCCCAGATGATGAGCGCGGTGACGACGCCGTCGGCCGCGGTCACGGCGTCGATATGCTCGGTCCCGTCCTCGGTCATGACAGCCACCCTCACCGCCTGGGCTTCGCGATAGCCAAGCATGAGCAGGCGGGCATGCACGGCGGCCGCCAGGGCTGGTCCGCCGGAGGCGGAGTCGGCCACCCCAGTGGGGTGCCCGCCGGCCGGTCCGCCGCAGACCGCCGGGTCTGGCCTCTGGTCAGCCGAGGCCGTCCCGACGGCATGGCCGTCGGCCGGCGGTTTCGGCGACGGACAATCGTCTTCGGCGTAGGCCTCCAGCTTGGCGTACTCGGCGAGATTGGCCATGGATCGGGCCAGCACCGCCTCCTGTTCGCGACTCAGCGTGTCGTCGACGGGCACGATTTCGGGTTGCGGATCGTCCTCCTCCGCGGGCGCTGGCGGCGGCGCGGCCGGCCGGCGATCGAGACCGGCGACTCCGGCCGTCAGCCGCCAGGCCACCAATGGACCGGCGATGAGCAGGGCGGCGAACAGCGGCCAGGAGAGAATGAGCGCGATCTTGTCGAGGCGGTCAATCACCAGTCGGCCGTCCCCCCAGGCGTCATGCAGGGATGCCCAATGAGCGGCCACGCCCGGGTCGAAGCCAAAAAGCGCGACCTCGACCACCCGGACGGCGCCGGCCAGAAGGAGAAGGACGAGCCCTGTCACGGTCAGCCGCACGATCATCGCACGATCACGATGACAGGCTGGCGAGGCAAAGGTTGATCCGCGCCTCCACCACATGCTTGCCCGCCGCCGCCGTGCCGACCCGGCAATTGCTGATATGTCGGACCAGGGCTGGCTTGCCATCGGCGGGCACAAACGCCAGCCATTGGCGCGCCGCCGCCACCGGACACGGCGCGAAGGCGCCGGGGATGAGGAACTCCGCGCCGATGTGCAACCCTGTCGGAGCGACGCCCAGGCGTGGCACCGCGGCGATCTCGGTCGCAGAGTAGCTCAGCATCGCCAGGCTCAGGATCAGGGTGTCGCGGCACCGGATCGCCGGGTCGAGATATTGCGCCCCTTCAAGGATACTCGGCCAGTTCCGGCGCAGCAGGGAGGCCCGTGGATGCAACAGCGCCCGGGTCCCGCGCGACAGTGTAAGGGTGGGATCGGGGTGGTTGTGCAGCACATGCTGGTGAGCGATCGCACTGACGAATGTCTTGATGGTGCTCGGGCTGCGGCCCCGGTCGGACTCCGTCCGGATGAAGGCTTCGACCAGTCGGGGATCGGCAGGCAGGCAACAGGCCGAACCGTGTTCCGCGGCAAAGGTGGCGAACCGGGAGAACAAGCCGTGGTATTTTTTGCGTGTCGCCTCGGCAAGCATGTCAGTCGTCATCATTGCGGGCGCGACGGAACCGCTCGGTCAGCGTCTCCCCTGCGGCCCGTCGGCCGCGGTCGAACAGGTCGGCGACCGGCCGGGCCGCCAGGTCGATGGCGCCCCGGCCAAGACGGTAGCCGCCGTAGAGCCCTTTCGCTGTGGCCCATTGGGTGAAGGCCACAGCGGCGGCGGCCGAGGTGGCGCTGTCCTGCGCACCGGACACGTTGCTGGCCAATCGGGGGGCAATCAGGTGCAGCGCCACCGACACCCAACCCATCAGAATGAGTTCGAGATAGTATGGCTCGGTATAATACTTGTCGTTTGATTTGACCGTATTGTTGAAAGACGTGATGCCGTCACTGATGACCGTACTGGTCAGGCCCAAGGCGATGGCGGCGAACACGATGGTGAACGAGCCGCTCAGGCACAGCCGAAGTCCCGCGAAAAAGAATCCCCGTGTTTTCTCAAAGATGATGCCCAGCATCAGCACCGGCGAGATGGATGAAATAACAATGAAATAGAAACTGGCTTGCAGGAGAAATGCCCCAAAGACCACTCCCACGAATATATAGGGAATGATGACAACGACCCAGATGATGAAATGAGCGATGACATCGAGCCCCGAAGCCGCCTTCATCCTGGTCATGAAGGCGTCGAACAAGGGATACACGGTATCCTCGAGTTGCATCCACATGGTCACATAAGCGGAGCCAATTGTGCTCGACGTCGAAGCGGTGGAATTGAAGCTCCACCCTGTGGATGAGGATGAAGAGGTCCAGGTGGTGGAGCCGACGGTAATGGTGGATCCCGAGATCGAACTGCCGGATCCGGACAGAGCGCCGATCTGTTTGGCGTCGTCAAGGACCGCATTCCCGATGCTGACGGCCTGCAGCTGGAACAGATCGAAGCCCCACTCGAATGCCCATCCCGATCCTCCGCCGTTGAACGCAGAGGTGAGCAAGATGATCAGCGTCGCCTGCTTGAGCACCTTGCTCCACAGGTCGCGGCCTTCCTGCGGGTTCAGGATCAGCTTGAGGCAGACCAGCATGAACCAGATCTCGCCGATGACGACAATCAGGTCGGCGGCATAGTTGCCGAGCTCAGCGAACACCTTGCGCGAAAAGGTATCGCCCAATCCGACGATCGTGGCCACCGGCGTGCAGAGCAGGCATTCATGCGTCGTGGTGGCCGCCAGGGCTGGTGTGGCCATGACCAGGGTGGCGCAGGCGCCGATGAGGCGGGCGATCAGACGGGTCATTCCGCCTCGCGTCGGTTGGCCCGCATGAGCCGCTGCAGGGGGCGTGTGATCCGGTCCTCAACCCAACGATTGCGCAGCCCACCGCGCGCGACCATGGCGATGTAGGCGACAACGAGCGTCAGCGGCAACAGCAACACCTGCACGGCCACGAAGAACTTGTGGATGTCGGTAAATCCGGGATCCGTGGCGCGGGCGGAACTGACCGCCACCACCACGACCAGGGCGATCAGGCCGCCCAGCAGCAGCCACCTCATGGCGGCGTCCCCGAACCGATGGTCCGCATGACCTCCTCGGGCGGCTGACCCTCGGCGATCAGCTGTATGGCCAAGCTGGCCTGATGGGGTGCGAGACTGGTGATGAAGGCGCCGAGGCGCTCGTTGTCTCGGCGCCGCTTGGTCTCTTCGCGTTGCCGCCAGTCACGGGAGCAGCGGTCGACTTTGGCCCTCTGTTCCTCGAGTTCCTTTTCCAGCTTGATCTGGCGCTCCCGCGCCTGCTGAACGCGGCGGGCCAGGCCGTCGGGATGCGGCGGGTCTGTGGGATCGGCACCGTCGATCCAGCGCTTCCGGCCCGCCGCGGCAGAGGTGGCATTGCCGGCCACGGCAACGGGCGATTCCGGAACGGGTTCCGTGGCCACCGCCGGCTTGGCGGCGTCGCCGAAGCTGTCGCCGGCGATCGCGACGTCGGGGTCCGTTGCGGCTGGGCCGGAGTCTTCCTGGGCCGGCTCATCACCTGCCGCATCAGCGGGATCCGAGCCGCCATAGGGGCGGATCAGGGCATCGTTGTTCATTTGGCGTCCATCGACCGGCAAGGGGTCAAACAAGCGGCGGCGCCGCTTGACTCAAGTCATACCAGCCGGATCGATGGCACTCAAGTGTTGCTTGCAACGGGCCCCCATTCACTCACGGGGTCTGCAACTGGCCCTGGCCGCCATGATCCACAGCAGGCAGGCCGTTCTCGGTAACGATGGAGGGGAGGGGCTCGCCAAGCCGTTCACCGAGGGACAGCGCGTGCTCGAGCTGCGCCGGCGGCCCCGCCTGATCCAGGTGATCGGGGGCCTGGCGCAGGATATCCGTGAAGCCCTCGGGCAGCCAAAGATTGATCCGCCGCACGCCTGTCGGACCACGCGGAAGCGCCGCGACCGGTCGGAGGCGCTGTAATCGGTCATTGCAGGCGGGGCGCCGTTTCCAGGATTCTGCCCAAGGGGATGCGCCGTTTCTCCTCGGCCTTGGCAGCGGCAAGGATGTCGCTCGGAACCGAACCGCCGGCGACCCGGCAGACCAATGCCCGCAGTTCGGCCTGGGTGATCTCCGGCCCAGTTCCTGACCGGTCGCCCCGTCGACGGCGACCACGGTGCAGATGCCATCCTCATCCTCGTCGGAAACCGACAGCGTGGTTTCCCATTCAGTATCGTCAGGGGAGGTCCGGTCGATCGCCATCGGTCTAGCTCTCGGCTACAGGTTGGCCGATTGCGAAGGCCCGATCGGCGCGAGGTCCGCGTCCGGCGAGTCCAGCCTGTCGACCGTCCGGGTGATGTGGGTCGCCGATCCATCACGCTTGTCGCCATTGCAGCGGCGGCCAAGCGCGGAGCGCGCCCGGCTGAACAATGAGAACGTTTTTCGACTTGGTCGGAAAATGCTCTCACATCGGGATATCTGTCAGCGATCTCGCCGACATCGTCGCGGACGTTCACACCATCGCGCGGCCGATGCTGGTGTGGCTGGTAGGATAGTCCCAATGCTCCTCCGTAAGCGTCTTTGCGGCTGACCGGCGTCCCTGATATCTGGTAGCGCAGTGCTCGGCCCCTCTCGGTTCATGGCTGGATTTTTCTCGCCGGGGTGCGGCTCGAGCGGCAGCGCGACCAGATAGAGGGAACAGGACGATCGTCAGGTTCAGAAGGGCGAGGGTGATGCTCAGCTGGCTGAAGGGATGGGAGGGGGCTCCTCACATGCTGCTGGTGGCGCGGCGGCGACCATGGCGGTGAAGGAGACCACGAAGCCCGGCCGGTGCGAACCGGAGAGCACGGGCGTCACCTTCGGACGGCTTGAGCATCCGAAGCCCGGGAGCCCGAGTGCGGCGATACCGGCCCAGCATTGTGCTTCCGTGATCCCATCTGCCAGCACGATCACCCATTGTCGATCCTCAACCATCACCTTTCCACCGGGACGGACTGAGGGGCGCGAGGAGCCGCGCCGCGGCAAAGCTGGCAAGGATCGTTGCCCTTGGCGCCGGGGTCGTTGCCGTTGGCCTTCGCCGGCATGGCATGGAGGAACGGCACGACGAAGGCGAGGACGACGAGGTAGAATATCCCTGATGATGGCCACGCCCATTCCCGGTGGTTTCGAACTGGCCATCATAGGCCGGATTTCTTGGGACTGAGATCCTCGGATGGCTGCTCCGCCTCGTCCTGAGCGACCGCCGCCGGAGCGACCCGCGGCTGGTGCAGCCCCTGCGCCTGGAATTCCTGTTCCGCCGCTTGGCGGACATGAATGATGGCGGCTGCGGCGTCGGTGCCGGTGAAGCCCTCGCCCCAGCAGGTATGTTCGACCAAATGCAATGCCGACCTCTCCGCGGTTGGCCCGTCGCCAAGGATCACAGTGGCAAGATGGCCGCAGGCCTCACTGTTGGCTGGCGTCTCGGCCGCACGGATTGCGGCGACAATGTACTCTGCCGAGGTGTCCACTTGGTCGCCCTCGCCGACCGGCAGGTGGTCAGTACCGGGTGATGGCGCCGTCGCCACGGCGATGCACGGGGCCACGCTGGCACCGCAAGGACAAGCGCGCGGCACGGCATGCTCAACCGGAAAACCATGGAGGATGTTGCAGGCGTGGCAACGGGCCGTCGTCTGCCCGAACGACATGGCACCGAGGGTGGGCGCTCTCATGAGTTCGTGGCCGGCGGTGTCGGGCGTAGACGACAGGGTGAAACGATCTCGCGGTTCCGAGGCAGGCTCCTCGTGGACGCGCCCGATCGCACGCGCGGGATCGAGTGTCCCCAAGTCTGGGGGACGGCCACCGGGCGAAGCGACGCCAGGGATTTCCAGGAGGGTGAAAGCGCCGGCCCTGGCAAGCGTGATCCCGACCTGAAGGATAGCCGATCCGCCAAAGGCGCGGCCGGTGAGGTCGCCGTCGTCGCCGGTCATGGAGACGCTCCCCAGATTGTCGGTCTCGTTCATCCTAGGCTGCCCGCGCGGCAGTCCCGCGCTCGGCCATTTCTGCCAGGACGAAGCCGACGGTGTCGGCGACTTCCTCGAGCATCTGCTCTGGTGTCGCGTCGACCGCGCAGCCCGTCTTCTGCCGATGAAGGCGGGAATAGACCGCCGTCGCAGCGGACAGACCCGCGGCATGATCACGGCCACGGTGGCGGGCGTGCAGATAGGCTTGGGTGATCTGATCGTCGACCTCATCCCACCGCATCATGATCCCCTCCCTGGGGCTGGGAGCGCAAGGGATAGGGCAGGGGAACAAGCCGTTTCGGAAACGGCGGATCCCCCAGGACGACGGCCAGCGGCGTCGCGTCGGGGGGGAGCAAGGACGCACAGGATGCCTGGCGCCGTGCGGCGCGGGTCAGGTGTTGTCATGTCCATCGCCTCGTCAGGGGCTAGCGCCGCCACGCGTGAGCGTTTCGGCAACGGTCGGTGGCGTTCCGGCGACGCGATCGGTATTGTCCACAATGCCAGCGACACCGTCAACGACCTGTCGGTGATCATAGGACAGCTTGATTTACGTCTCAACAGCAAAGTATCTTTACGCGCAATAACCCATTCGCGCGGCGTTGTCCCTGCGGCGGGTTTCTGGCCTTCACCAAAGGCGATGGACATGGCGACAGTGAAGCCCTGGGAGTGGGATCCCGACAAGCAGGGTCGGCTCAGCGAGAGCGACGACGGCGAAATCAAGGCCATTTTTGGCGGGCGCTATGCCAGCATGGGGCGAGGCGATTTCGCCAAGCCGGCGTACCGGTCCAGTCGGCCGGTTTCAGCGTCAGGCCGGATGCCTCCCTATTTCTCGATGAGTTTCGTTTCAAAACGTCGCTCGGCGCCGGCACCGGCGGAAGCGCCGGCGGGGCGGCGCTGGGTCGTTCCGGAACGCGGCAAGCGACCGGCGGACGCAAAATACGACCGTGCGGCCAGATGCTGGCATGTGCCGTCGAACTCGCCCGCGGCAGCCGGGGATCATCGGAGAGCGACGGTCAGCAAGGGCGCGCGGGCGCCGGGCACGGCAGCGCGGTTCCAGGACTACATTGACCGGGCGAGGGAGGGTGATGATCGGGATACGGAGCTGACGGGGGATGAAGAGGGGGCGCTGAGTTTCGGGTCGGAGATCGGCGGGACGCCGGCAGAGCGGCATCAGTTCTGGCAGGAGCTGGAAGAGCGGGAGCGGGCTGACGGCCGGGTGCAGGGGCGGGTGCAGTGCGAGCTGCCGGCGGGGCTGGAGCCGAGCGATTATCGAGAGATTGTGGAGCGGTTTTGCGAGGCGTTCCGGGAACGGGGTCTGCCGTTCTGGGCTGCCGTGCACCGCCCCCATGTGGAAGAAGGGTCGGACCCGCGGAATATCCATTTGCATGTGGTGTGGTCGGAGCGGCCGGTCCGGCGGCGGGCCGCCGGCGTGTGGGACTTCGCGGCAAGGAAGGATCGGGAGGCACGGGGACCGGCTTGGGTGGTGGGCATGCGCGACCGGTTCTGTGAAATCGCGGCGGACGTACAGCGGCGCCGCGCGGAGGCACGCGGGGAGCCGGCGGTCGGGCTGTACGATGCGCGGGGATATGCGGAGTTGGGCATCGACAAGGTGCCGGGAGAGCATCTGGGGCGGCGGCGGATGCGTCTGGAACGCGCGGGGGTCCCGACGGAGCTGGGGGTGGAAAACGCCCGGCGGGAGGAGGAGCACCGCACGCTGCTGAGACTTGATGACGCGACGAACCGCGCATCGGCGACCTGCGAGGCGGTTGGTGGCTGGGTAGACGAGTTGGCGCAGTACCGGACGATGGCTGTCGGGTACGGACGCGAGGGTGAGGCCCTGCTGGCGTCAGTATCGCGGGTCGAGGGCACCCGCGAGGCGGCCGTGGCACTGCGGCTGCGGGAGGACGAGCTCGAGGCGGAATTGACCCGGCGTCGCAGCGAACGCGAGCGCCGGATAGGACGCGCGGTGCTGAGAGAAGAATGGGCTCAAGGCGAGTTGGCGAAGGTCGGAAGAGATGGCCCCTTGCGCCGCCGCCTGGAGGGGATCGTCGCCGAGGCCCATGCGGCAGCGGTAGCGCTGGAGGGGGAGATCAGGCCGGAGGTGCTGGCAGCCGAGGAAGCGGTCGTGGCCCAGGTGAGGAGCGAGCGTCAGGCGGCGGAGCAGCGGCGGCTGGTGTCGGAGCGGGAGATGGCGCGGGAGGTGGAAGCGGTCGTGCTGCGGGTGGAGATCGCCCGTGTGGTCGAGGTGGTGCAGGGATTGGCCGCCCGGCAGGGCGATCTGGAGCAGAGGGTGAGCGAGGCGGCATGGTCGGCCGATCTGCACCGTCGCCGGCTGGTTGCCGAGCGGACGCGGGAGCGCTCCGAACTGGCGCGGGGCGCACTGGTCGAGGCTTTGAGGGGGACAAAGCTGGATCTGGCGGGGTGGCTGGCCTTTGCAGGTGCCGAGGATTGGCTGGAGCGGTTGCGCCGGGCGCCGGGTGCCGTTGGCATCGATGGCGAGATGGCCGAGCGCCTGGCGGCGGCGACCCTGCGGTATACCGAGTCCGACCGGGATACCGTGCAGCGGGTGGGTGAGGTGGCGACCCTGGAGCGGATCGACCGGACCCTGGCCCTCAAAAGTCAGAGGGTGCGGAGCCCGGAGGAGGAGCGGGAGTTGGCCACGGTGGGAGTGCGCCGTCGGGAACTGGAGCAGTGGCTCTTGACGACGCCGGAGGGCCGGCAGAAGGCGCGCGCTTTGGGCCCGGCGATCGGGCGCGATGCACGGGGCGGCCGCGGCGGGTAGCCGAGGTGCCCGAGGTGCCGCCCTCGGCGCTCCAGAGCCTTGGGGCCTCTTGACCCGCCCGTACACGGAATTTCCGACAGCCCCCATGAGGAGCGTTTCGTCGACCGCGCCCGCCGACGTCTACGCCACCTTGCTCGACGAGAGCCTCTATCACTGCTCGATCCGCACCATGTCCCGCCTCCTGGCGGCGCATCAGGAGGTCCGGGAGCGTCGCGACCAGTTATACCGGCGAGCGGAATGAGACATGCTCGAATTGGTGCGCCGGTATCAAGCGGCCATTGAGCAAGCGCGGCGGAGCGCGCCCGGCGGGCATGGATGCGCCTTCAGGCTGGTCGGTATACCCCCCCCCCCCCGCCGATACCAAGCCCGAGCTGCTCGCCAGCGCGCCCAACTAGGTGTGGTCGTGGGACATCACCAAGCTCAAGGGTCCGGCCAAGTGGAGCTACTTCCAGCTCTACGTCATCATCGACATCTACAGCCGCTGCGTCGTCGGCTGGCTGCTGGCCGACCGGGAAAGCTCCAGCCTGGCGAGCAAACTGATCCGCGAAACCTGTCGGCGACACGGCACCCAACCCGGCACCCTGACCCTGCACGCCAATCGCGGCTCCTCAATGATCGCCAAGGCCACCGGCCACTTGCTGGCCGATCTCGCCGTCACCAAGCCCCACTCCCGGCCCTACACCTCCAACGACAATCCCTATTCGGAAAGCCAGTTCAAGACGATAAAATACCGGCCCGAATTTCCCGACCGCTTCGGCTCGATCCAGGATGCCCGCGCCTTCTGCCGTCGGTTCTTCGACTGGTACAACCACCACCACAGCGGCATCGGTCTGCTGACGCCCCAGCAGGTCCACTCGGGACAGGCCGGGCAGCGGCAAACGGTGCTGGATGCCGCTCACGCCCGCCGCCCCAACCGCTTTGTCCAGATTGCCCCTCAGGCCCCGGCACTTCCTGCCGCCGCCTAGATCAACCGACCGGAAAACACAGACAAACTGGCTGCCTAAACCGATGCCGACACTGTCCCGAAATCGTTGACACGTTCCGATGACGCGCACCGGTGCCTCAAAGCCCGTAGGCCCCGAACATTGGAGCGGTCGCTTGGCCAATGCCCAGGCATTCCACCGCTCCGCGCAAGAGGGAATGGAGAGCGGCTTGGGTAGGTGACCGCGATTCGCTCCGAGTCGCGTGTGATCAACGTGGCATCTTGATCGACTCCAAGTTACCCACATGGCGTATTGATCGGATCGGAGGGTTTCCACATGGCTTCTAGATCGGTTTAAAGATTGCGCACAACGTCCAACTTGGCGTCTTGATCGTACCGAAGATCGGATTTCGTGGGGTCTTGATCGGAAACGCGAGTCGCTCCCTGGGGTCTTGATCGCATACTAATAGACTCTTTCAAATAGCTTTCTCAAATAGCTTTCCGATCAAAACGCCATGTCGACTCTCACTCCCGGAGATGTTAACGTCCCCGCAATCATTAAATCAGGAGGCTTGGCAAAGAGATGGGGGAAGTTCACCAACTTGTCCTCAATCTCGGCCGCGAAGAAGCGCGGAAACGTCAGCCTGAAGACGCCAAGCTGATCGACATTGCCGCTACCCTGTTGTCCGAAGAAAGTCTCGACTCATCTTACGTTTTCTCAGGTTTCTGCGTCACTTCCTTGCCCCACAAAAAACTGCCGGACAACGCGGTGTGGGAGCGTGTGGGAATGAACGGACGGGCAAAGCTCGTTGTGGCTCCTGGTGTTCTGGCATCAACATCAACCAAGTCAAAGCTCATTGGCTGTCCGTATGGCGCCCTTGCCCGGCTGATGCTGATTTTTATTCAATCAGAGGCCGTAAAGGGAAATGCACCCACCGTTGAACTTGGACGCTCAATGCACGATTGGCTCGGTAGGATGGGCGTAGCGCGCGGTGGTCGAACCTACAATGATGCCCGCGAACAAGCGCGGCGGCTCGCTGCGTGCTCGCTGAGCTACGCCTATGAGGATGAGAGCGGCCGGGAATCCTTTGAAAACTGCCGCCTGATTCGGCGCGGCTCGTTAACCTTCGACGCAGGTGATGGGCGCCAGAGCAGCCTGCCGCTGCCGGAGACTGTGGAGCTGAGTCCCGAGTTTTTCACCGCCGTGATGAAGCGCCCGGTACCGCTGTGGGAACCTGCGCTAAGAGAACTGTCGAACCAGAGCCAAGCGCTGGATATCTACGTTTGGCTAGCGTATCGGCTCCACGTTCTTGAGCGGCCAACACCGATATCCTGGGCGGCGTTGTTTGAGCAGTTTGGCGCTGGATACGCACCGGAAAGCGCCCATATCTTCCGGCGCAATTTCGTGGCTTCGCTCAAGCTTGCCTTGGCAGCTTATCCGGACGCCAAGGTCGAGCTGCAAGAAGGCAAGCGTGGTAGAGGTGGCATTGTCCTTCACCCCAGCCGTCCGGCAATCCCCAAGCTCAATATCGGCAGAAGATAACCAAGGCGCCAAATATGGCGTCTTGGTAGTTTTCTTTGGCAATGGATATCACTGACAAGGCCCGTCGGGGACGCAACAATCGATGCCGGCATCTTGATCGGAAGACAGGTCAAGGCTTGATAGCCATCGCGAAGGCGATGGCTGAGGATAGGTTGGCGTCCTGATCGGAACTTGCTGAGATGACCCCATGGACACTTGGCGTCTTGATCGGTTTGGTGGGCTGAATTGGACTAGCGAGTCTCTTAGCGAGACAAAAAGACAAATAATTACAGTGATTTAGCTATAGCCAGACCAGGAGGCAAGCTCACGGGATGGTCTGTTGGCATCTTGATCGCTTCCGGCCCAAACCACTTTGTTCAAGCAGAACACCGACCAAGGACACATGGCGTCTTGATCGGTGCAGCGGTCAAGACGCCATGTGTCCTGCCCTTCGCAGCACCTGGGATTGCAGCGACTATCGCGACACACCGCAGGCGACGGTCACCACAACAATGTGGTATGACCGCACGACCGTCATCCTTTCCGACAGCCCTTTCCTTCCGCCAAGATGCCGTCGACCAGATGCAGCAGCTCCTTCTCGCTCTTAGCCGACAGTAGCCGCAAGCCAAGGCGCAGCAACACACTGCGGGGAGCTTTGCGAAGATTCCGCATGCAGATGTGCTCCATGGCTATCAGCAGATCGTAGTCGGCCGGAGGCATGCTGTAGCTATCCTTGACGACCTTCTCGGGCTCGGGAGCGATCTCGACGACCTTGACGACTGGTTTGGCAGATCGACGGGTTTGTGACCGATGGGGAGGAATTAGATCCAGTTCTTCTGTGACGACAGGAATCTCAGCTTCGGCGACCTGCTGCTGCGCTGGCTGAGGCGGAGATACTGCCGTGATCGCGGGTTGCTCGCCCTGTTTTTCCTGTGTCCGGAGCTGGGTCGTGATCAGTGAGCTGCTCTCCGCAACCTGGGCCAGTTTCTGCTCGTCCTCGTCAGTCATCTCAGGGTCAGGGGCGACGCCCTGCTTTGCCTTGAGGCCCAGGAAGACCGAACTCGCGTCTCCGAATTTCAGCTTGGCCATTTTTTCGACTCCCCCTCCTACGCTGTCGCTATTTCGGACTGCCACTGCCCCTGCAGGACAAGCGCAACTTCCTGAGCCAACGCCATTTGGTTTTTTTCGGCTTCGGCGTCGTCTTTCGCGCTCGGCGGCATGCCGGTTAAGCTCATAGATTTGAACGGCTGGCGGTAATGTAATTCAGTATTGAGGACATGAACTGGGTGCGGTTCGCCTGCGAAATCAACCTTGAGCACCGTGCTGATTTGTTCGCGGGCATAAGCGTCGGTGGCCTGCCGGATCAATTTTCCTCCGAGGGATTGCTTGCGCGGCACGCCGGTGAAGGTCAGCAACACGAAATACGGCGTCAGCCGCTCCTTCATGTTGACCACCTCGCTGTAGATCGAGGTCGTCGTGATCAAGCCGTCGAGGTCGAAACCGGAGGCCTGCGCGGGTACGACGATGAGATCGGCCGCGCCAAACGCGAACACCATTTCGTTATTTGGAGCGCCCTGGAGATCGATCAGCACCAAGTCAAAATTGGCCTTGGCCTCGGCGACCTTCCCCCGCATGTCGTCCTTGGTGACCAGCGGATACAGTTTGATCCCGTTGTGGTCTACCGCGTCGGTAATCCGAGAGGTCTTTGGATCAATCACGAACTCGCCAGTAAAACCGGTCGCAATAGCCCATAGGCGGAACCATTTTGCCAGATGCGCCTGGGGGTCCGCGTCGAGGAGAGCCACAGTCAGGCCCTGGGCTTGATATGCCGTTGCCAGCAGGCACGTAGTCGTAGATTTGCCGCTGCCGCCTTTGCTGCACCCTACCGCGATCACGCGTCCCGCCATGGATTGCCTCCTGAGCTCGTCGATTTCGTCCAAGTTTACCCCATTTTCGCCGACGCGTCTATATGACGGTATGACCGCGCGACCGAATGATCGTCTTTCCGTCGTGCAGTCATGAAAGCGTTCGGTAATTCAGTGTATTCGTCATGCTCTCGTGCGGTGGGCAAGCATGATGGTCGAACGGTGCTCCAGTATGAAAGGTATGCGGTATAACGGTCCGCCAGAATGGTGGTATATCGGGGGTCTGGAATTTCTGTCATGCGTTAATATGGTATGACGGTGCGGCGGTCATGCTGTATGGCCGTCCTGCGGTCATCTGGTGGAACGGAGGGGAAGTGCCGCGAAATGTCGGTGTGTCGGAGAGATGGAGCTTCCGTCATGCGTTATGATCATCTGACGGTAGGGTGGTCTTCTGGTAAAAAGGAAGGAAAGTCATGCGAAAAGAGGGTGTGACCGTCCTTCGGTTAGACCAAGGGACGGTAGCCTGGAACGACCGTCCTTCGGTTAGACCAAGGGACGGTAGCCTGGAACGACCGTCCTTCGGTTAGACCAAGGGACGGTAGCCTGGAACGACCGTCCTTCGGTTAGACCA
>OBEQ010822201.1_pt1 | contig 28933 bp, 31 predicted proteins | sample 1670901 | NCBI WGS metagenome assembly OBEQ01 (sample SAMEA104232315, study PRJEB22302) | groundwater metagenome | biome: forest; feature: aquifer; material: groundwater | place: USA | collected 2011-08-07 | depth 5.4 m
CAGCCTGCCACAACCATCTTGTGGTGCAGGTGCAGTCGCACTTACCAGAGCACCAGTAGTGCTTTTTGCAGCATAAGCTGGCAAAACAGCGTAAAGAGAAGAAAACGCCAGGTATACCAGACCTGTCAGAACTATATACATTTTTGCTCTAGAAAAAGTATGCATACCTATTTAACTTTTAACAGGTTCTGAACAATTGCAATCATACTAAAGGAAAGGAGTGCAACAGCTAAACCAAGAATGGCCCAGGTCACTGTAGCTTTGGCTTTAGTTAAGCTTTCAGTGTTACCTTGAGATGCAACCATGCGGAAACCACCAATAATAATAAAGGCTGTAGCAAGTAAACCAATAAGAATGAGCAGCGCCCGAACAATTTTTAAAAATAAGGTGAGAAGATCTGGAGCATCAATAGGGTTTACTAAGTTGCCTGGTGCATCACTGCTTCCGCCTGCACTACTATCAGCCTGTGTTTCTTCCCCCGATGTATCGCTGCTTGCCTTGTCTCCCGTAGTTGTGTCTCCTGCACTTACATTACCTGCAACGCTTGTAAAACTGGAAGGCTTTTGAGTTGCGGACTCTTGCCCGTCAATCCAGGTGTAAAAACGGTATTTCCCAGACTTATTAAAGCTAAAAGGAAACTGCTTTTGTCCCTTTGTGTTGGAACTGGCTACAAAGGTATCTTGGAACTGTTGAAATTCATCACCATAGCTACCATCCGAATTCAGGGCTGCTAAGTTCATTTTTACTGCAATGGTTTTGTCCTTGCAGTTTTCGTAGTCCACCACCATACGATACTGTGCCCCAAGCTTAGCAGTACGATCATCCGAGTAACCACCACCACTGGCTGGGTCTGTATCACTTCTCCAAAACGGAGTAAGTTTGCATGGCCCAGTAGCAGCGGCAGCTACAGTTCCAGCTATAGCCCATGCGCCACAATATTTGCCTAACGTATCTGGGCTCTCCCCAACACACGGTCGATATCTAAAACCAGGTGCAAATACATTTGCGGGGGATCTTCTTTGGTCATTAACAAAGGTAATATCAAACTTTACAGGAGTATAGTTAGTTTGGCCCCAGAGGTCTGGCACCTGTTCCTCTTGACCTGTTGTATTACCATCTGCATCAATAGGTTGTCCATTAACTTTCATGTAAATTTTAGTACTGGGATCACAGTGTTCGTAATTTACGACTACTGAATAGAGTCGGTTATTAGTGGCTTGAAAGTCATTAAATAGTTGATTCTTGTTATCTTGATCCAGCCATCCAACTTTTGAAAAAAAACAGGCTGCCTGAACAGGAGTAGGGCGACTTGAAAACCAGATTAGACCCAAGCCCAAGGCTACCATGAGCATGCACACACGAGTTATACGATACATACTATTTAGGATTAATATACTCAATTGGATGAGTTAAGATATTTGCGCCATTTTTTAAACCTAAACCAAAAGATCCACCACTGAGTAAGGTGTTTATCGAAACAAATGAAATAAGTACAATAACAAAACCAATTATTGAACTAGCCATAGATTTACGAGCAGCAGTTATTTTTGTTGGGTTCCCAGCAGCTAACACCATTCTAATACCAGAAACAATTATAAAGGTAATCGCATACAACCCCGCAAATGCAATAAAAAAATTAATGATCGCAGCTGTTCCTGTAAAAATATCCCCAATAGTACAGGCTCGCTGTCCTGGGTTACCACACGGCACAAAACCCTTGCCTGTGGCTTGCTCTACTAGTTCGCTCGATGCTTGTTGGGCATACGCAACCGGCACAGCAAAAAACGCTGTGCCTAATACAATACTAGAATAGATTGTAAGATATATTTTTTGTTTCACAATACAGAAAGCTCCTGCGCATCCATTATACCACGAAGCTATCCATAATAATCTAAAATGATTGTCGTACTAATGCAGCAGCTTGTTGCTGTGCCTCGTGCAGAGCATCTTCTGGAGTACTGCCTCGGAGGATGACGCTATCAATAGCTGCCCGAATAATTGCATCCATTTTAGCTTCATCTGGACGGAAAAAAGGCTTTGCAGTTAAATTGGCGTGTGCAAAAACTCCAAGTTCTGGGTCTTTGATCTGTACATCAATTAAATCCTTACGACTCGAAGGAAGTTTTATGGTTGCATAGTACTTATCTAATTGATCTTTGCTCGAAATAAACTTGAGAAAATCCCATGCCCAGTTTGCGTTCTTACTTTGCTTGCTTACCACCTCACCCCAATAGTTGGCAAAGTTAACTGCCGGGTCGTCTAAGTTAGGCTGAGGTACATCAGTAACGTCAAAATTTAAATTGGGGTTCTTCTGGACAATAGTGTCTCTATTAAACGCATACCCATAAACAAATGCAGCACGACCATTAACAAAGGCATCTAAAGACTGATCACTCTGTACGTTCCAGTTATAGTTATCGTTTCCTGGCCGTGCAAAGGAAGTATAAAACTGAAATGCTTCTACGCCTGGGTTATAAAACTCAACACCGCGAGACTGTGCGTCTGCAAACGAAGGGTTTAAATGATCCTGGCTCCAGGGTACCACACCTTTTTGAAGCATGAGCAGATAGATAATATCTTGTGCACGATACACATTAGCGCTCGTGCCAATGGCAACACCGCTTCGTTTAATGTAACCAGTTTTTTTGTCTGTTTGCTTGAGCACCCTACTGTAACGGGCGAGCTCGTCCCAGGTTTTTGGAGGAGTCGCCAAACCTGCTGACCCAAGCAAGTCTTTGTTGTAATACAATCCCAAAGAATCAACTGAGAGGGCAGTGCCGTATATTTTTTCATCTTTAGTAAAATCCTGCACCACTGTGTCTACAAACGTATCTTTAAAGTTCCTTAGGGTAAACGATTTATCTGGAGCAGGAGTGAGCTTGTCTTGATACTGGGGTAGCCAGGAATTATGAATGGAAAAAATGTCTGGCCCATCTCCCGAAGCAAGCGCATTGAGCACATCTGCTTGGTATTCAGTACAAGTGGCGTCCGTACAGTTCTTTTTTGTGTACTCAATAGTAACATTGGGGTGGAGCTGCTGATAGGCAGAAATCATACCTTGCATTTCGCTGCTATCAGCAAAAGTTTTCCAGAACTTAATAGTTACTGGTGCAGCTGCTGTGCCTCCACCTGACCCACAGCCAAATGATGCAAGTGCCACTACGCACAGGAGTGTAGTCAGTTTTATGGAAATGTTTTTTAGTTTGTATTTTTGCATAAATATGTTAATTCTTCTATTTGTTGATGATTTTTAAAAATTGTGAAAATTCTTCTTTAAGATCGTCGTGCTTAAGGCCATACTCAACCACTGTTTTTAAATATTCCAACTTATTACCACAATCTCGAAATACCCCTCCTACAATTTCTTGGGCAATAACAGATTTTTTTTGCTCTAATAAAATATTAATTGCATCTATATACACGAGTTCGCGTGGCGTATTACCTAAAGCCATCCGATTCATGGCTTCTTCTATGGCAGCAAACATATCAGGTTCATATACTGCTCCACCAATAATAGCGTAATCAGAATTGATCATTCCAACACCTGGCTTTTCGATAATTTCTGTAACTGATAGCGCATTGTTTGGCAGACTCTTACCAGCTGCGTAGCCGTAGCGTTTATAATCGTCCGGTCCTGACATACGTATACTTGCCAACGTGGCAGTAGCAGAGTGCCGCTCGTATGCTGCAACTAATTGCTGGCTCCGCGTGGGGTCTGCATCTACAAACTCATCTCCCCATAACACCAAAAAGGGTTCATTACCTACAATATGTCGTGCGTTCCAAATGGGAGTTGCGTTACCAAGCGGTCCCCTTTGTCGCACATAGTAAAAATTTGCAAGGTTAGCAATACTACGAATCTGCTCTAGTTCTTCGTACTTACCTGCTTCTTCTAAACGCTTTTCTAACTCAAACGGATAATCAAAGTGGTCTTCTATGGATCGCTTAAGCCACCCGGTGACAATTATAATATCTTCTATCCCCGCACTTACAGCGTCCTCAACTACATATTGAATTATCGGCTTATCTACAATCGGCAACATTTCCTTGGGTTGGGCTTTGGTTGCAGGTAAAAAGCGGGTACCATAGCCTGCTGCGGGAATAATTGCTTTTCTTACTTTTTTTGCAGTTTGCATATACCTAGTTTACCAAATGCAGGTAACTTGCGTAAACACGCTATTCGGCTTTGGGGCGATACTGCAGGCTCTCGGCAATATGCTGCGATTGCACTTCAGGGCTTGCTTCAAGATCTGCAATAGTTCGAGCCACTTTTAACAGCCGGTGGATACTTCTTGCAGAAAGTAAAAACCTATCTGCTGCTGTTTTTAGTAACTGTTCAGCAGCTTCTGCTAAACCACAAAACTTCTCCAATTCAAGCACCCCCATTTCACTATTAGTCCTACTGCTACCAAAACGTGTATACTGCACCGCTCTGGCTTGAGATACCCGTTTACGTACCACTGCTGTTGGTTCTGCGATAATACCTCTGCGAAGCACTTCGTAGGGTATCCTTGGTACTTCAATATGCAGGTCAATACGATCCAGCAGTGGTCCTGAAAGTTTTTTCCGGTACCGTTGAATATCACCAGGTGTGCAAGTACAGGTTCGACCAGTATCACCCAAATAACCGCACGGGCAGGGGTTGAGTGCAGCAACAAGAATAAAAGAAGCTGGAAAGGTAAGCGTACTTTTTGCACGAGCTACGGTGACCATGCCGTCTTCAAGTGGCTGACGTAGAACTTCTAAGACACTCCGAGAAAATTCTGGGAATTCGTCTAAAAACAATACGCCGCGGTGAGCAAGCGTTACCTCGCCTGGTTTAGGATAGGTTCCTCCACCCACCAGCGAAACACTCGAGGCAGTATGATGAGGGCTTCGAACAGGCCGCGCGGTGATTACTGTTCCACCATGCAACTTTCCCGCAACACTATATATATTTGTGAGCTCTACTATTTCCTCGTGTGTCAGATCCGGCAAAATACCGGCAAGCGCTCGCGCAAGTAAGGTTTTACCAGAACCAGGCGGGCCATACATAAGGATATTATGACCGCCACTACTGGCAATCTCTAACGCTCGTTTGGCAGTGGCCTGCCCTGCAATATCTTTAAAATCTACTCCTACTACACGACTGTCTGCTGGAGGACGGAGCAAAATTGTACTTGGTTCTAATATTTTTACGCCAAGCAAATGAGCGCACAACTCTTGCAACGTATCAACTCCATATACAATCACACCAGATACCAACGCTGCTTCTTGCCCATTTGCTTTAGGTACGAATACATGAGTATAGCCAGATGCGCGGGCCCGAAGCACACAGGCCAACACACCTGCCACAGGACGCAGTCTGCCATCAAGTGATAACTCACCCAGAAATAGATTGTTTGGGCTTTGCAGGGGAATACTGCCTGCTGCAGTAAGGATTGCAAGTGCTATAGGCAAATCAAAATGACTTCCCTCTTTTGGTAAATCTGCAGGTGCTAAATTTACAGAAATTCTACCAGTCGGAAATGAGAACCCGGCGTATTTGAGGGCACTTTTGACTCGCTCTTTACTTTCTTGCACGCTTGTATCAGGTAAACCAACAATAATTGTGGCGGGCAAACCATTGTTAATATCTGCCTCTACCTCTACAATTTCCGCATGCAACCCCACTACTGTCGCGGCGTACATTTTCGCTACCTGCATATGCATAGATAATAATTGTCCTCCATCATAACAAAAAACTCTGGCACCAGCCAGAGGGTTTTAAGCACCACTATCAAAAATTCCCTTTGACACACAACTTATGTCTGGACAACTGCCTTACTATAACCTTGTTTCTGCCGTTTACGTAAAGTTGTTTCTCCAACAACTGCAATTATTAAAAGTACGCCAGCAATAGCAATGATGTAGGGGTATGGGTTTGCGGGCCATGCAAAGGAGTGCTGGATATGTCGATGAATAAAACCAATAAATAATGCGCCCCACCACCCAAGTTGAGAAGTAAATGATCCTAATGTAATTCTAAACTTTAACAGCAGCGGAATATTTTTTGCTTCTATATTTTTGAGCTTTTCAAATGCTTTATTTATAAAATGTAGATAGATACCATTAAGCCCAACTAACAAAACAAAAAATAATTTAACCTTGGTTAAATTATCAACGTAACCTTTAAGATATAACAGCCCAATACCAGAACAGACTAACCCAAACCAGCCAAGCCAAATTAACTTTTGAGTAATATGAGTCGTGTCCATTAAAAGTGTAAACGGTACACGCTTGTATGCAAGTACCCAGAGTAAACCAAAAAAGTCCGTAGTCAACACTGCGCCAAAACCAACAACTAAAGAAACTAAATGTATGAATAAAAAAATATAAAAGGGCACTGACTGCATAGAGTGAAAAAGATTAAGTTTTTATTGTTTTTTGTTTAAACTCGACAACCAAGAGTATACCGATACCACACAATATATATATGTCGGCTATATTAAATACACCATGTAATAGAGGAATAAAATCTCGCACACTTCCTCTTATCGCTCGTTCCACTACATTAGATACACCACCGGCCAGAATAAGCACCCAGCCCAACCGCTCAAACCTCGTTTGCCGTACCCATTGCAAAACAATATGCCTGGAGCATAGGAACAGTACAATAATATATATACCAAACATCAAGCCAGTCGGAACTGGTAAACCAAACGCAAAATATTGATTTTTAAAATGAACAAAGCCAAGCGTTGCTATAGTACTCTCTGGAAGCGCAAAAACTGCAACCTTGCTGAGCTGGTCTAGCAGTATCGCACCAGCCCCAAACAGACCCCACCTGCCTATATTTTTTGACATACAATAGTTAGAGCGCTTTATCTGCCCAAGGAATTACTCGAAGTCTATCCTGATCAATAAGGTTGCCATCATCGTCTGTACCATACGTACCAGCTTCAATTTTTGCTAAGGCTTTATCAATTTTAGCCAAATCTCTGCTAATTCGTGCGCTTAAGTCTCTATTTACATCGTCTGTTTCTACTTCTTGAGCAGATTCATCCATTTCATCACCAATTTCTGTATGTTGTGGTAATTCTTTTAACTCTGCCTCAAGACGAGCTCGCTCATCTTGGAGCTTGGTCTTCATTTGTTCTACAAACTCTGGAGTAATCATATAATTAAATTATAGATATTTAGTCACAAAATCCAATTTTGCCTCAATTATAGCATAATCCAATTTAAAATAAGTAAAATTCCTCAGTTTCGTCTCTGATTAATATAAAATAAAGAGCGCCCAGTCCGGGCGCTCCTCGTAAAATAATGCGTGAGCGGGACTTGGGCGCTAACCCAAAGCCTTGAGCCACTCAACGCTCCTTTTGCAGGGCTTAAACTGTTTAAGCCCTAAAGAAGGAGCATTAGGCGACATTTTCATCAGCTTCAGGGTAATTCCGAACAACGTCGGAATACCTAGTTTGCTTCCTAATCAGATGACAAACTGCACTTTAAACTTTCCTTCTGGTACCGGAGTACCTAAACACTTTTGTTCTTTTTGATTTTGATTTTGAAAAATTTTTGGTCTCTTATAAAGGTAGAGACAAGAACCTACATTTTGTTTTTGTTTTTACAAGCAGCCTAGATTAGGGTAGGCTATGACGAAAAGTTTAAAGGAATCTGAGTTCAAGCCCACACAGCTTAAACACAATTTCCTAACGCAGTTTGCCCATATACAGTTTTAAAGGTACTAATTTCCAAAATCTGTTTTGTTTCGTTTCAAACTTTATCTGTATTAATCATACTAAGCATTAATTATTTTGTCAATATTTTTCTGCGTAACTTCCAGCTTTGCTCATAAATAAAAAAGATTTTTTTCTTTTTCTCAACGCAGAATGATTTTTTCCTGAAATGTAAGGTTTTACGTAATGTGGATAACTTGGATTCCCAGGCTAATAAACTAATACATTTGAGGTTATTTAGACTTAAACACGCTTGAAGATAGGTAACTATAGATAGTTTCTAGCTTGCTACCCCCAAAAACACGCAAAAGTAGCTGGAGTTCGGCTAGCTCTGCTAAACGTTCTGCTTCTGGGTGAGTGCCAAAATGAGGTTTCATAGATTCTCCGCTCAGCTTTTGAGCAATGATTAAGGTTTTTACGGGAATTCGAGCTCGTTGCAATTTCTGGACAAAGCCAGGAGTAATAAGTAACACTCCATTACCTGAGAGTTTAAAATTATGAATCATTTTATTACTTCCACCCGAATAGCCTTGAGCATACAGCACAGCGCGATCTTGTATATGCCGATAATACTGATCGTAAAAACGCTTTATCTGTACCGGTGAGGTAAAAACAATAACCAGTGGAACAGTATCTTTCCTAATAAGCTCAAGCAACATATCATGGGACACACTACCTGGTTCTCGTACCCACTGCCACTTCTCTAACTCTATATTGGTTTGCAGTGTATACTCCCCTACCCCAAACCGTTCCAGATAGTAGTTTCGTAAATCTGCCGGCAGCTCGTACTCAACCATAACTACAGACTCTCCAAGTAAACCCCTTGCATCAAAATGTTCTGGCACTGCTGCGAGCACACACTTATGTTCGTCTAGTTCTACCCACATATCTAAGCTTTGATCCAAGCCTGATGAGAACTGATTGAGTCCTTCTAAACTTTTTTCTAATTCAATGATTTTAAAACGAGCTAAAAAAGATTCAAGTTTATTTTCATAATGCCTGAGTGCTGTATGTACTTGAGTAAAAGGCACTCCTGAGTTTTTAAACTTTTTCCATGAGATTGCATGTTGCATGCCGTAGAGTTTACGTAGGGTAAGCTGCAAGACTGCAAAAAATAAATCTGTTGCATTTATAAGTCTTTGAGCCTCTGTACTTGCTTCAGTATCTCCACTGGTTAAAGCTTGATAATAAAAACTTTCAAGACGGTGGACTACGTAGCTCCAGCTGACTCGAAACCCGAGAAAATTACTCACCGCGTTTTCAAAATGCTGTACTCCGCACACCACTACTTTTCTATCATACAAGGGAAGACCAAACTCTCGTCCTCTTAAAAAAGTTCTAAAATCCGAAATAAATACAGAAGCATGGGCAGTTAAAGGAGGAGTGCCGCCAGTAATTACATGTTTATATTGCCCTCCAAAAAAAGAAATATTTAAATCTAAAACACACTGGGTTTGCCAGTTAGTAGTTTTCCATACCAATACTTTTAACAAAAACTTTACTAATAATGGATCTGAATGGGTTTGCTCGAGCAATGCATTAAACGCCGGTTCGTTAAACGTATCTTCAGGCAAAAACACTCCCTGCCCTAAACCTTTTTGCCACGCAGTAAATACTTTAGTTAAATCTGGCAACAAACAAATTGTGTTTTCTGATTTTGAAGTGAGACTCGCAAGCACAACAGCATCTAGGTTTTGATCTAAAGGGACTTCAAGCCATGTTCGAGGTTGCAGCGAAACACTCTGAGTTGTTTGCACGTGCACCTCAGGAGGCACAGGAAGCTCTAAGGCTTGAGCGGGTAAGGGAGTAGCAAAAAGCCTGGGCCACAATGCGTGCCCTTGCGGAAACAACTTGTGCATCTGCTCTCTCACCTCTTCCGGCAATGCCCAAAACCCTTGCAGCATACGTTCTAAGAGCGCAATGGTAGCTAAGCTATCCGCAAGCGCTCTATGCGAACGCGTATTTGGCAGACGCAAGGTATGTACTAAATTTTCTAAGTTATAACTATGATGTGTGGGTAAAAACATTTGTACAAAGTCGAGCGTGTCTACGGTTAAACCAGAAAGCTTGAGACCCGCAGCTTCCAGAAAACTTACATCCATTGCAACACTGTGTCCTACTAAAATACAGTTACCCAAGTGCTCTTGGAGCGCATCTTTAAACTCCGCAAACCGAGGGGCCGCGTCCAGCTCTTCTTGCGTAATACCAGTGAGACCAAGAATTTTTGGTTGGACTTCTCTAAAAGGTTTAAATACTTGACTCCACTGATCTGTTACAATAAACCCATCTGCAGTGAGCTCAAAAAAAGCAAAACCCACTTCTATAATCTCGTTTTCAAGTGGGTCAAAACCAGTTGACTCTATATCTACGCAACACCAGCGTATTTTTTGCTCTGGCTGTTTCATATATTCATTTTAGCCAATAAATAGAGAGAGAGGAAATTTGCTAAATCAAACATTGACAGCTACACTATAATATGTGATGATTCTATGAATTACTAAACAAACTCAGCTTAAAAGGGGGATAGGATAATAATAGTAATAAGCCTCAGCCACTGTGCTCAAAAACCTCTCCACAAGAGACCTTATTCCAGGTTATGGAATTGCATACTGTAGGAGTAAGAAAATGATTACACAAGCTGACCGAACGAAAACAGATACTCTTCCCTGCACGCAATGCGGAATCATTATTAGGCATATTAAGGACGCGTACTTTGCCGACTACAATACTTTACTAAAATTGTCGGGATATGACGCGGAAAAAGTGATTCTCAGGGATCACATTATGTGTATTTTCTGTGCACGAGATTACCACAAAGATACACACAAACCCTACTTTGACGGCAGCTCTACCCTAGAGAAAGCAAAACTGGAGAAGGAGCGACAAATCAGGACGAGGCAAGCAGAAGACGAGCAGTACGGGTTCGTTGAACGTTCCTCCCCAGAAAGGCACCCAAGCTCACGACATGCAAGCTCACGTCATGGGCAAGAAATAAGAGGAAGAGTCCTTCATAGAGGCAAGTACTATTAAGCTTCATAGAGCAGAGAACAGCACGTGCTGCAACTCTGCTTTTTTATTGTGTATTTCAAACTAATTGACAAATTATAAAAAAAATGTTATGATAATAAATCATCTAGCTAAACCATAATATTTCTCAAATTGGAGGAGAACATGAAAAAAATAGACGACAACCCAGGAAATGGTTCCTACTACATTGCGATTGCGGGAATTATCCTGCTTCTTGTAGCCTTGATCGGAGTCCCAGTGTTCAGAATTATGGTGTGGGGAACAGCTGGGCCAGTGCCAGCCAAACTGGCCATCACAGGGGTAGTGCTTACTGTCCTCGGAATTTTTTCCTACTGCGCGCAGGCAATGAGCCTGCCAAAAAGACCTTAGTATTCGATAAAAACGCAATTACCGAAAACTGATGGGAAAGGAAAAAATATGGAACTTCGCACATGGATAGAAAAACCACATAGAAGCAAAACTAATGCCACTTTATATACAGCACTAGTTACCCTAAGCCTTTCCAGGGTAACTTCTTTAGACCAACTGACAAGTGGCAAGAAATTGATCCGCACAGAACTGAAAGGCCCCTATAACCCTGGTAAAGGAATCAGGGTTAAGTACTCAGAAACAGAATATATTTTACAGCAAGACCCAGTAAAAGATTGTTTTGTCTCTTGTACTGGTGGCGCTGGAGAAATGATGTTCGCAGCCCAAGAGATTCTTGATCCTCAAGACAAAGAAGATACCCACACGTGCTGGTGGGTTGAAGATTAAGTCAACACATTTAGACATTCGCAAAGCGGCTACCCGCAAAGGTAGCCGCTCTTTTTTTATTCTTCGGTTGTGTCTTGGTCTTCTTTTTTCTGTACTACTTCACCGGCTTCAATTTTTTTCCGAATATCTTTTTCAACTTTATCGAACACTTCTTTATTTTCTTTTAGAAAATTCTTGGCGTTTTCCCTACCCACACCAAGTTTTATATCTTCAAACAAATAACTATTGCCAGTTTTCTGCACAGACCCCAGTGCAAGCCCTGTATCTAAAATGTCTCCTGCTGCAGAAATACCTTCGTTATACATAATATCAAATTCTGCAATTTTAAATGGCGGCGCTACTTTGTTCTTTACTACTTTTACTTTAGTCCGGTTCCCAACAATTTTTTCACCATTTTTAATCTGCGCAATTCTGCGCACTTCTATACGCACTGAAGCATAAAACTTTAACGCGTTTCCACCAGTAGTAGTTTCTGGGTTACCAAACATAACTCCAATTTTCATTCTAATCTGGTTGATAAAAATTACAGTAGTGTTAGTTTTGGAAATAATACCCGTAAGTTTTCTAAGCGCTTGGCTCATAAGCCGAGCTTGTAATCCCATGTGTGAGTCACCCATTTCGCCTTCTATTTCTGCCCGAGGCGTAAGCGCAGCCACAGAGTCTATCACAATTAAATCCAGTCCATTGCTTCGTACCAAAGTTTCTGCAATATCTAAGGCTTGCTCGCCATTATCTGGCTGGGAAAGGAGTAAGTCTTCTAGCTTTACGCCAATACGTTTAGCATACTCTGGATCAAGGGCGTGTTCTGCATCAATAAATGCAGCCAAGCCGCCACGTTTTTGTACTTCTGCAATCATGTGAAGTGTAAGTGTAGTTTTGCCCGAACTTTCTGGTCCATAAATTTCTATAACTCTTCCTTGTGGGATACCACCAATACCCAACGCAATATCTAAACTAATACTGCCCGTTGGTGTACTTGCGACGTGCACTGCTTGGTTTTCCGAAAGCTTCATAATGCTGCCATCACCAAACTTATCTCTAATTTGATCAAGCGCGCTTTCTACAGCACGCCACTTTCCGGTTGCTTCTGAAGCAGGTTTTACTTTTGTTGCTTTAGCCATAAACGTATTATTAAATAATTAGGGAGTAGTGCTGGCAGCCCCTGAAGGAGAAGAAGAAGCTGCAGGAGAGATACTTTGATTAGGAAGTTCCGGCACATCTGCTACCAAAGATACAGTTTTAGTAATTATTTTATCAAATTTATTTTTTGCAGCAAAGGTTAGCATTTGCTGACCATTCCCAAGCCCAATAGTTGTGCGAAATTCACCATTACCATCTACAAACACAGTTTGCCCATTAATACTCACACTATTGCCAGGCTCTGTTTTACCATGAACACTCACCACCGAAGACCGCACAATATCTCCTGGTTTTGGTTCAAAAATTTGCAAACTAGGAGTGCTGTTAATAGAAATTACTTGCCAGAGCAAATATCCCAGCGTGAGTACAATGACTAATAGCCCTGCAAACAAACTCAACCGTGCTGGAGTAAGAGTAACTCGTGCAAAATAGGTACCAGATAAACTTACCCAGCTTGGAGTTCGCGAGACTTGAAGAAGCACACCACGCTCTTTTTTATACTGTGTAACTAACGCGTGCGAATCAACTGCATATACATTGGCCAATGTTCGCAAAAAACCATATACATACACATCGGGGGGAAGTTTTTCGTAACGCCCAGCTTCGAGCGCGTCTAAAAATTTCACCGGTATACCACACCGCCGGGCTACTGCTATTTGCTCTAACTGCAAATCCCGGCGCACACCAGTCAAATATTCACCGAGAGTTTCCATAGCTACTTGCCGTTGTTCAAAGACCATAGGTGTAGTATACGCCAGAACACCATCTAGCCAAAAGTAAGGCTCAGCCGTAAGTCACGCCGCCTAGGCCCTTTTATACCTAACTAACCTGGTCATCTTCCTCTATACCGTACTCCGGCTTTTCGCTTCCTGGTATACTGCCATATACTTCGCGTGGTTTAGCACCTTCTCCTGGACCTACAATTCCTTTTGCCTCAAGTAAATCTATTAAACGCGCAGCGCGTGCATACCCCACACTTAGCCGCCGTTGCAACAAAGAAGCACTTGCCTTACCTGCTGCTTGTACAACCTGTTTTGCTTCTTCGAATAATGCATCGCCATTGTCGCTATCTCCGCCTACGTCTCCGGTTAGCCCTAATCCTCTTTTTGGCTTTTCTGTAATTTCTTCATTGTAGATTACCGCACCTGTTTGTTGCTTAAAGAAGTCGATAACTTTTTTAACTTCTTTTTCGCCCACAAATGCGCCTTGTACACGCTTGGGTTTATTAAAATCTGCAGAAACATACAGCATATCTCCATTACCGAGCAAACTTTCTGCGCCACTCATATCCAAAATTACCCGGCTATCAATTTGGCTTGCCACGGCAAATGCAATACGTGATGTGATATTGGCTTTAATCAAACCCGTAATAATATCAGTCCGCGGACTTTGGGTTGCAAGCACTAAATGCAGCCCCACAGCCCGAGCCATTTGTGCAAGTCTGACAATTGCGGCTTCAATGTCTGCTTGAGCCACGCTCATAAGATCTGCTAATTCATCTACTAAAATTACGATATACGGTAGCGTAAGCGCATTGGTTTCATTGTATTCAGCAATATTGCGCTTGCCTGATTCTGCAAGTAGTTTATATCGCCTATCCATTTCGTTAACCGCCCACTTAAGTGCATTAACCGCTTTTTCCGGATCTATGACTGGCGGGGTTAATAAATGAGGAATGCCGTTATAAATACTTAACTCTACTCTTTTTGGATCCACCACAATAAACTTTACGTCTTGTGGAGTATTACGATACAGCAAACTAATGAATAAACTATTAATGGCAACACTTTTACCTGTTCCTGTTGCTCCCGCAATAAGCAAATGGGGCATTTTTGCTAAGTCTACCACCATTGGTTTACCGGCTACGTCGCGCCCAATTGCAAGTGCTAATTTGCTTTTATGATTTACGAAATCTGGTGTTTGCATTACCTCGCGCAAAGAAACAATACGGGTAGACTTGTTTGGCACTTCTATACCAACGAAAGGTTTGCCTGGTACTGGTAATTCCATACGCAGACTGTGGGCAGAAAGCGCAAGCGCTAAATTATCTTTAAGCGATGCGATCTGCGAAAGCCTAATTCCTGCAGCAGGAGTCATTGTGTATTGTGTAACCGTTGGTCCTACGTTCACCTCACCCATTTCCACTTCAATGTCAAAATCCTTGAGTGTCTTTTGTATAAGCCCAATATTCATTTCTATATTTCCACTATCAACTTCTGTTTTCTTTTCCTCTAACAAATCAAAGGGTGGTAACTTCCAATCTTTACGGTCATCTATTACTAGTCCTTCTAACTTAATTGGATTAGCATCTGTATGCACTTGTACTGTGGTGTGCGAAGAGCTCGTACTAAGCGAAGGAGGCGCGTCTACACGAGGATTTTTTGCCACTACCTTTTCTGCGACAAATGGCGGAGGTTCAAGCTCATTCATGTTCCGAATTTTCAATTCTGAAGGAGCGCCAGCTGTTGCTTCTATAGTTTTTTTCTTCCATTTCTTCCAAAATGCAAACACATGTGGTGGTACATCAAAGGTTATAAATATTGCAATAACCATGAGGCCAGTAAGTAAAATATAGCCCATCCAAAATCCAAGCAACCCAAATGCTGGGCCAGCAAAAACTGCTCCTAAAAATCCACCCGCCCTGCCTTCGCTTGCTAACCCAAAAGCAGTATCTGTTCCTTTCATATAGTACAGGTGGAGCATGCCCGCAATACTTCCTGTAAGTAAAAAAATACCAAAGTACGTACGGAAATAAAAACTTTTATCCTGATCTTCTTTTAAGTTCTGTTTAAATAAAGAAAGTGCGACCAGTAAGAAGAGTAGTGGCACAAGGTAGGCAATTGCCCCAAATCCCCACTGAAGCAGATGAGAAAGCAACTGGCCAAGCAAGCCCTCGGGAAACAATAAACTCACGGCAGATATAAGACTGAGGAGAATAAAAATAACAACCGCAATACCACGTTTTGTTTCTTTACCCAAATCTAATTTAGGTGGTTTAATAGAAATTTTAGGGATTATCGAAGTTTTTTCTTTGTGTCTAGGCATGAATATGTAAACATTATCCTGTGTTGTTCTATTATAGCAAAGTTACGCTATTTCAAGATATACGCTTTAAACAACAAGTGTTTCTTAGATTAGAACAAGCTATAAATACAATTACAGTCACAGATACAAAAGCACCCTGATGTTGAAATTATCTCACAGGGTGCTTTTTACTATATATAATCGGGAGGCTACTATAAACCTTTAACCTTAACTTTTTTGGTTTTGGCTTTAGCAGCTTTGGGAACCACTACGGTAAGTATGCCATCTTTTAAGTCTGCCTCTATATTTTCGCTATCAATATCTACGGGTACCAGAACGCTACGCGTAAAACTACCCCAATAACACTCTTGATAAAAGTAGTCTTCCTGAGAGATTTTTTCTTCTTTACGACGGGAGCCTTTAATAGTAACCATGTCATTGGCTACAGTAATATCAATGTCTTCTGGCCGAACACCTGCAATAGTTGATTTAATAATGATATTATCTTTAGTCTGATACATATCTATATTAAGTTGGCCTTCAAAATCTGCTAACCACTCTTCGTTTTCTTTTGGTTCTCTGGTGGTTTGTACTGGCACGGGTTGTTCTTCATCTATTTCATAGGTTGGCTGGATTTCTGTGGTTTCTTCTCCATCCTCATCATCAATTAACTCTTCGGCTACAGTTTCTTCTATTTCTACGTCTTCATAGGCTTCTTCTTGTGGAACTCGGGGCTGAGCTTGCTCTTCTTCTGTAACATCCCCACCCATAATTTTTCCGAAAAATGATTGGTTTTTCTTTGGCATAGCTTATCTGATTACACATTTACTTAAGCCTATACTAAATCATTCAATCCCTTGCGTCAAACTATATGAAACAAATTTTGAATCGCTTCCACAATTGCTCTACCAGATCTATTTCCACCCGTAACTAAGATGGTTTTCTGGTTTGTCACGAGAGCCTGTTTTGCGCTTCCCTTTTGCAGTTCTTGGGTTACTAATTGGATAGTAGACTCAGGTTGATTAATACTTTTTGTATGAGCCGGTAGGAGTACTAAGTTATTTTTGGTTAAATATTCTAGGTTCAATTCTTCTTGACCTGGCAACCAGTGAGTAATTACTTGTGGAACCCCCCACTGCAACCCCTCTGCAATAGAAACACCACCAGGTTTAGTAATAAAAATATCTGCAACAGCATACAGCTCATGCATAGGAGTATAGAAACCAAACACATACGCACCTCTTAATGTTTGCTTGAGCTCGCGGGCAAGAGATCCATTTTTACCACAGACTACAATAAGCGCCACCTTTGCTGTATCAATTTGAATATCTGCTAATTGCTGTAGTAAATCTTTAGGCATACGCACACCCAGTGACCCACTTGCAACCAAAATAACTTTTTGGTCTGGAAGTATTCCTAAACGTTTTCGTACTTCCACTGGATCTATGAGAGGGCGGGGTGTAAGCGTAATGCCACAAACGTATATTTTTTCTGCGCTCACTCCAAGCTGCATCATTTCTTGCTTCTGCTCTTCTATATTAACTAAGTAGGCATCAGCATTTGGGTAGAGCCAATATCGGTGCAGATGGAAATCACTAAACGCAATCACAAAGAGACCAGCAAATACTTTTTTTAACTTTAAAAAACTTACCACAGCAGAGGCGCTTGTTTGCGTACTAATAATCATATCGGGTTGTATGCGTTCAATACAGGCTCGAATGTCTGCAGAATTAAAACGAGCAACAAATGTGCGGAACGGAAGCGTAGCGCTAATAAACCACGAAGTTGTATATAGCCAACGCCATAGTCCAGGAAATTGCTTATACAAATAAGTGTAAAGCTGCTCTGAGTATTTTGTAAGCATTCCTGCTTGTAATTTCAGCGCATCAAATAACTCTACATTGTGTCCTTTGTGTTTCAAATGCCAAGCTATATTCTCCGCAATACTTTTATGCCCAAGACCTATGGAGGTATATAAAATTAAGATCTTTTTCACGTCTCAATTTAAAAAATTATTCTGGTGAAAGCATAGCACAAAGTTTTGTGGCCTACACTTTTACAAAAATAGGGTTAAACAAAAAACCGCTCGGGACTCGTAAGTCAGGAGCGGTTAGTGTTACGCATCCAGTAAAGAATGCCAGAGTATGTGTTCAATGTTTCTACCGTGTGGATTTTTCTTGGTCCTAAACTTCCAGTCGTGCATGGCTGGAACTTTTTTAGACGTGCTGTTACTAATACACATTTCTTTACCTACATACACGCCAATATGTTTATGACCGTCTTGCACAGCCCACACAACTAAAGCACCAGCTTTAGGCGTTTTAATTTCATACCACCCTGCTGCCTGCATTTCTTTTACTAAATTTACTACTGTAGCACGAGGAGCTGCAATAAGCTGCAAATTATGCAGCACTGAAGAAATAAAATACGCGCAAGAATGCTCTCCATTTTGCACTACATTAATTAAACGCTTTCTTTGCTGTACCCACAACTGCTGGTACTGTTTAGAACCCACTGCTCCGTGCACTTGTCCGAGCAATGTTTTTTTGATTACTGGATTCATTGTACCTCCTGTCTGGTGTGTTTTTGTTTTTACACTCATTTATTTTAAACAGTATTACAAAAATAAGTTGCACTCTATAATATCAAACACAGTGCAGTTAGCCAAGACCTATTTTCAAAACAAAAAGGGACGCTCGATCTAAGCGTCCCAATACATTCTTTAATCATGCTCGACACCGCCACGCACCTCGCCATGGATCAAACTCCTCTAGTGGGTACTCAAACCAAATACGAGCACTAGAGATATCTGCAATGTGACAAAAAGCCCCTAAGGAGCTCATAACTCGCTGTTTATTGCTATAGTCCTCCCCTTCACCTTCTACGTAGCGCATTGCCTTTTCTTGTTCCGGAGTCAGGTTAATTCCGTACTCAGTAAGCTTGTGTAAACGAAATTTGTGTTGCGCATTTTTTGTAAAGAGAGGTTGTATATACTGCAATTTACCATCTGATCCTAATTCATATTTCCAGGGTTTTTCTATATCGTGTACAAACAAAACTAACAATGCATCAGAAAGTAAAAATGGCAACGGTCGAATTGCGTTATAGAACTGGTAGGTAGCTACTGCAATATTCATAACCTCTTGAATATGGTCAAAGTATCCACCTTCCCATGCTTGATGGTTAGCACTTGAACCCCACACAGTTTGAAACAGTTTCCAATTCTCTTGCAGCATCTGTTTGCACGCAGACTGCTCGGGCTCATCTATCATTTCAATCATTTCTTCAACACTATAATAAGCAGGTTTCATTACGCCTCCTTGTGAAATAAAAAGGTGCGAATAAAGACTCGCGCCATTACAGAGTTTAATCTCTTAGCTTAAAACTCACAATAAATACTGAATTTACTGGCAAGAGCTTGCATACTTCGTATTCTGCTTCAGTTAGTTCCAACACGTGATAAAAAGGACAAGGTAATACATGGAAATGCATACCATCACCTTCTCCAAACGATGATAGTTCAAGAGTCAAAACAGACTTCTCGTATTTCATTGGCGGAGCTTGGTTAAACAAAGGGTATGAAGTTTCCACCCGTTTTAACATCTTGATCTGCAGGTGATCATCTGCAGCAGACCGAAGATCAACATACCCTTTCCATTCCTTTTCTTGCTTAATTGGGAGTTCATGACTTTGAAACGTGCAGATAAGTATTTTACCTACTAAATCCAGTGCTATAGGAATGTGGTACTTATCGCAGGTTGTTTTATCCAAAGTAAGGCAAGGTTCTTCTTGGCCCTTACCAAACCTACTGCCTTGTAAAATGATTTGGTACGGTGCATTACTCGCTCTTGTAGCTTTTACTTCCTCAATCCGAAGCTCTTTCACTATATTCATATAAGTCCTCCTTAATTGTATGCGTTTTTTGCCAACAAAACTGTATATCACATCTTAGCTAGAAATAGGTACAAAATCAACCAGCTAATTGTAAAAAATGCCTTATATAAAAGCTTTTTAGGTTTTATGAAGATAGTATTGACAAAGATCAAGTTTTTTGCTATATTTGCTTGTTAGTTAATTCTAACTTTCATAACCAACGGAGGGCCATGGATAAGCTTCCTTCTAAGATCCTTCTAAGACCCTAGCTTATCCGCTTTCCCTCCTCTGACTAATACATACTTTATATATTAGTTCAGGCCACGGGCAGACTTCCTTCTCAATCTTTGGATTAAGAAAACTAGTCTGCCCGCTTTCCTTTTCTAGCTTCAGATTTGGCAACTGGTATATATTTCAAATTATTGAAATGCATGCCAGTGACCGCATCTGTGCGGTACTATTTCTCTGGAATAGGTAGGCTTTTTTGCAACATGCAACTAGCATACCTGCTTTCCTCAATTTCAACTTCAAATTGGAGGCAATATGGAAGGATTGTTTAATAAGATTGTAAAACGCACTCTCAGGGTTCCGGCAACCTTAGCAGGAGATGAGGGTGAAGGGCAGTTCATTGCGCGGCAGCTTGATGCTGCGCTTATGAGCGTTGGGTTCAAGCTTTCAAAAGAAATACTTGAAACCCTTTCGCTTCTCCACCCAGTGGTGGTAAGAGAGATTGGAGCACGTACCCTTGAAGCAGTGCGGGAGCTAGTGGGAGATAGCGTAGAACACAATATGTACTTTCGCGAATTTCCAAACAACATTCCAGATACTATGGAATTTTGGCTCCAGTGCATTGTAGATGCACTGCACGACCCGCGCAGCCAGGCATTAGTCTTTGTGCAGTTATCTTATGGCCGGGTAAATTTGCTGGATCTACCCAAGTACGGTAGCTACCAACACTCTTACCAGGAAATGTTAGCTGCGCACGAACAGTTTATTCCCTCTGCTAAGGACCGAATAACTCTGTTGCACTTAGGCGGCACACTCCCCGGAGAAGGCACCAGGCTGTATCACTCGCTTGCAAGCAGCCCGATTCCCTTGAATGAGGGAGACAAAGAACTGCTTGCAGAATTGGCCAGTGTCCACCTCTACGATATAAACGTAGAAATTCCCATGCGGGAAAACCGGGCACTTATCAACTGTGTCCGGGTACAAAACGAGCGGATTCCGCTTGTAGATACTCCTACAGACATCCTGCGTTTGGCTGCTGCGCTCTCTGGTGGTGATCTAACCTTGGAAACAAACACCAAGTTTAAGTCACTGCCGCGTAGCCAGCGACGCATGCTTATGATGGCGCTCAACCAGCTGGTACTGGACGCACCTGCAAAACTTGCAGATGTGAACCAGTATAACGAAAAGTGGAAGAGGCTTGGTGAGTACCTGCATCCGCACGAGTACCCGCGCCTGAAACACGCGCAAGACGTATTTAAAGTAGCGCGTGGTGAGAAAACTGTTCGGTCTCTGGCAGCCAAAGTGGAATTAGCTTTTGCGGATGGAGATATCCCAAAAGTTATCTCTCTGTTGTCAGTTGCTCCAGGAATGCTCTTCAGAAATCTGGACCGCATTCTCAGAGCCAACCACCCTCCTGAAACAGAAGCAAGACTGCTGGAAACTATTCCCATTGTTATTGAGAGAGTTTCCGGTCGTGTGATTATTTCCGTGACTGAGCATCTGCTTAACAGGGGGAACACTATCAAAACTCCTAAGCGTATTTTTGCTAACAGCAAAGGTAAGGCTTGGGTAGCGCCTGATACCAGAACTTCTCTGGAACCAACTCTGGTAGCAAAGTTGGTTCGTATGTTTGATGAGGAGCTAGCAAAACGAGTACTGAAAGTAGGGCATCTGGTAGTGGACGCGCAAGTAGCAGAAGTGTCACTGCCTCTGAGCGAAAAAAACCGTGCCAGCGGTTTTAATGTTATGCCACGAGGTTCGGTCCAGCCAGTAGAAAATAGTACGCTTCGATTCTTTATGCACTGGAAGCAAAAAGATCGAAGAACTGACTATGACCTGTCTGCACTCATGCTCAATGAAAAATTTGAGTATGTGGGCCACCTCTCCTACACACAGCTTCGTGCTGTTGACGGTGTGCACAGCGGAGACATTACCAGTGCGCCAAACGGAGCTTCTGAGTTCATAGATATTAACCTAAGGAAAGTGCGGTGCAAATACGTTATTCCTCAGGTACATATCTTTGATGGTGAAGACTTCCTGGAAGCTGAAGAGTCAAGTTTTGGTTTTATGACTCTTGAGCCAGAGCAGGAAGGCAAACCATTTGAAGCCCGAGCCGTACGGACAAAAGCAGAGGTGCGTGGTAAAGGCAGGGTTGCACTGCCACTGGTCTTTATCAAGCACGATGATGGTCAGTGGGAAGCCAAGTGGCTGAACCTGTACTTAAACGGCAAACCGAAATTTAACCAGGTGGAAAGCAACCGTGTAAGCACAACGTTGCTTGCTCGTGCAATCATTGAACGAGAGTATGCCGGTGTTTGGTCAATTATCCGGCTCATGAACGAAGACTCGTTCGAGTGGTACGAAGGACAGGCAATTACCGGCGAACCCGTGACCTTTATTGGTCTAGAGGCTCCGGAAAGTTTGCCTGCAGGTTCAAAGGTAATAACTTTGAACAATTTGCACGAGCTGATCCCTGCGTAAACAAATCCTCCTCGAGGTGAGCGTTGGTATTAAAACCAACGCTCTTTTTTTATACAAAAAAGCCTCTTGTGGTAATAACTACAAGAGGCTTAGACACCTACTTCCACTGCTTAGAAAACCAGCAAAGCTGCTTTGCTTCCATGTTCTCTGATTACTTCATCAATATTTTCTACGAGCACTTTCACAAATGCTCTGCGAAAATCCGTACCCATGTTTGGAATAGCAGCTCTAAGTTGTTCTACATATTCACGCCGAGGCTCTAACTTAACATACCGCAGATTCAACGTTCCACCAATAAGAGCCCGGAAGGCACCATTGGTTTCGTTATCAACATTATCTATCCCGGTCTGGTTTAAGGAGAGTCTGGGCCATTCCGGAATTGTATCTTCATTTTCTGTTTGAAGAAAAACAACTCCTTCTTTGAGATCATCTGCAATACCTCCACCCTCAGGAACTTGGCCATAATACAGCTCGTTTATACCACCATTGTCCGTGCCAAAAGGTACTACAGCAAAACCGAGCTCTACACTCATCACTATCCTCCTATTTAACTACAAGTTAAAGATTATTTGAACTTAATCAAATAGTACCATAAAAACAGTTTTATGTCAACTATTACTGTTGTTTCTAGAGTGATTGTTTTTACTTTGATCAAAACACCACGCCTTAATTCTATATGTATGTGTCCCATGAGCCCTTCGTCTAGATGGGCATTATCTAACTAGTTAGATAATGCCGATGTACATACAAATGTTGCTACTGCCTACAGAGTCCACTGCTTAAGTTAGTAAGTTTTTTTAAATTAATCTTGGCCATAGATTAATTTACTCGTTGTTTGCATTTATTATATCAATACACTAAACTAAAAACAGTTTTTTATGGTTTTACAAAACTTACCAGGAGGCAAAAATGTCACAAGATAAACCTACTAGTGTTGTAGTTTTCTCATTACTCTATAAAGACGATGCAAAAAAGTTAGTGCAACTATCAAAAGAGTTTCAGCCTGTATACCAAATTGCCAACCATTTTACTTGTGGTAAATGCAAAACAGAAATATTTTCTGTAGAGTATTTACAGGACTGTCCTCAATGTGGCGAGTTTCTCTGGACCAATGCTGCACACACGAGCTGTTAAGTATATTTACCAGCAACATAAAAACCCGATCAATCGGGTTTTCTTTTTGCAAAAATAAAAGCTGTAGTCTTCGATAGACCACAGCCGAATAAAAAAGTGCTACATTACAGTTCTTCTTGTCTGCCACCTTCTATGCAAAGTTTTTATGCTTGGTATACCAAGGTCATCCATAACCATGGAAATAAAAACACAAGCATAAAGAATCTTAAAAACAAGATTACTACTCGCTAAATGCATAATCTTGTTTGCTATTTCATCGCCAAGAATAATGGAAACAGGGATCATGGCGAGCACAAACACAAATGCAAACAATATGTAGAAAAGTGCAGTAACAAAGATTGCCACAAATCCATTAAAAGCAATGCTTGCCAAAATACTGAGCAGCTTATCGAGCATAGTTCCTCCTTGCTTGATTAACAAATAAAGCTTTTAGCTTGCAGCTAGAGTTGAATTTCCCTGAACCATACCATACAGAAAAATCTTGGTCAATTTATAGTTTAGCAAGCTTCTCGCTTTGCTTTGATCAAAACACCGCGCCTTAATTTCTACGTTTATATGTGCCATAGATCCTCCGTCTAGATAGGCACCATCTAACGAGTTAGATAACCCCCCTCTCGTGTATTCACTATTCAGCTACAAAAACAATTTTTTTAGCATTTGGGATATGCTTCAAAGTTTCCGACAGAAGTTCGTCTGTTTCTTTTTTGAACTTAGTCAAATCATCACCCCAGATTATTTCTCCATTGTTTAAAACTACAGCTGTATCGTAGTTTAACAAAGTAAGGCCAGGAACAGCTGTAACATCGGTGCCCGCTGGAAAAGCAATTGCAAATCTTTCATCTCCTCCTGCCACAACACCCGCGACATGCTTGAGCCACTCAGGGGTACCAGAGTCTTTCAGATCAAAGAATTCTGGGCGAGGGTGATTAAAAGCAGCGAGTTCTTTTTCTTCTAACTGCTCAAAGTCCGGAATTACGTCTTTCTCCTGGCTTGGTGCGTGATCCATACCTCTCTCGTGCATGTTGTCCATTTTTTATTCCTTTCTTTTCAAAGTTTATTTGACTCTATACTCTGGCGGAAGAGGTGGGATTCGAACCCACGTGCCCCTTGCGGAGCAAACGGTTTTCGAGACCGTCCGATTCAACCACTCTCGCACTCTTCCCGGAAAGCCCTGCTATTGTATCTGCCCCACAAACTTCTGGCAAAAGGTTCTGCGGTGCTCGGGGCTCATGCCGTAGTGCTGTAGGCACACCTGATGGAGTTTAGTCCCGTACCCTTTGTGCCGGTCAAAACCATAATGAGGCAGCTGCTTTGCTAATTCTTTCATAAGCGCGTCGCGGTAGACTTTTGCCACAATAGATGCAGCAGCAATGCTCAGCACTGTTGCGTCCCCGTTTACAATTGCGTGCTGTTTAAAAGGCACTCCAGGTACAGTAAATTTTCCATCTACAACTACCACTGCTTTGGTTGTTACACGCGAATCTTTTTTCATTTCTAGCTGGGTATGCACTTTGCTAATAGCAACATGCATAGCAGAAAGCGTTGCGTGATGAATATTTAGGCTATCAATAATCCCGGCTTCTACTTGACCAATACCATAGGCAACACTCTCTGAAAGTATCAGCTGCTCCAACCTTTCCCTGGTTAGTGACGTCAACTCCTTACTATCTGCAACCTCTTTTATCCACAACTGCCTCAGGCGGCTTGTAAAAAATGTTACTGGCAACACTACTGCAGCAGCCACTACTGGCCCTGCCAAAGCCCCGCGACCAACTTCGTCGCAGCCAATTACAAATTCAAATCCATTTTTTAATAACTTTTTTTCTAGCGGATGCATTGCCAACAATTTAAAAATGAGTAGCCATCTACTTGCGGCTTTCCTGTTGCCGCACAATTAATCGAGGATATACGGTTTGATTGCATAACTGAAATACATTATTTATTTTTTCTATTGTAATATCAATAATGCCCTCTAGCACCAGTTGATAATTTTTATACTCTTCGTACGAGCCAGAAACGCGATACCTATTTTTTGCAAATGTAAACAATACTTCTGGATATCTGGTAGTATAGATATCTTCACTCAGTGCCCTGCGTTCATGGAACGCGGCCCAAGTTTCGTAGTCCATAGAGTGTTTGGTAAATCCAGTTATCACAACCTCTGAGGCAGCCAGTACTAATAAGGCTTCTATGTTTTCTTCGTTCTGAAAATCAATAAATTTTTGGAACCACTTGCGAAGGGCAAACCGGTCCTCAGTACTAATTGAACTATCAAACTTCATTTTGCTTTCAGTATCCAGTTTCATGGAACAAGTTTTTGGTAGAAATTTCTTTGAGATAATTACTTTCCCCTATTATATACTGGCAAGCCAACATAAACAAAAACCTAAGAGAAGCATTACTTCTCTTAGGTTATAGGCGTTCTGCCAATAAAGTTTTGAAAACGCAAAAGCGTTTTTTGGGTTATCTCATGAGCATGGAGCGATTCTTCGTGCATTACCCAAGGACTTGGTTCTAAACACACCAGCCGTTTTTGCAAATGGGCAAAATCTATTACTAAATGAAACGGCAGCCTGGGGTTACTAATTACTGCTACGTACTCAGGGACTGCTTCTCCATGAACTTTAAACAGTCTAACAATAATCTGTTGGTCCTGAATATGTAGTTTTGCGCTGGAAATGTCGCCCTTTGTTCTAAGGTACAAAATTCCCAATATCAATGCGACCACCCAACCAGTAATAAATAGTAAACAAAAAACTATTGGGAGTAATGGTTCTGAGTTCTCCACGAACCATCTCATACTACTTCCTCCATCTAGGGCTGTACTTGGAAGCACACGGGGACTAAAAAAGATACCACATAAGAGCACGACAGTCAATGCATCAGAATAAAAAACAGTTCTGTACGCATGATACAGAACTGTAATCAACTTAACTACACGCCAAGTTTTCTTCAGCCACATTGAGATTGCAAAAGCGTTGAGCCGCTGGTCCAAAAGTCCGTCCAAAACAACTGCAGCATACATATGCAGTAAAGTTATGCCGTGCTTGTTTTGGATCATCAGGCGGTATTTCTTCTCCTACTTTATGCGTAGCAGGGCTACGACATATCTGACATTTTTCTCCCTTACAAGATCCGGAAACAAAATGATTCATATATTTTTCCTCCAAAAAATTAGTTGCCTGTTTGGGCTGTTATAGTACCAGCTCACTAGCACTTGGTCAAAAAAAATATTCTCATCACTGAGAATATTTTTAAAAATTATTTTTTCCACTTTTGAGCAGATTTTTTTCTATCCACAAACCATTCGTCTTTTTCGCTAAACCACCAATGGTCGGGGTGTAAACCGAGGAGTGCCTTACCTAACTTTTTACCTGCTGGGGTTTTCATTCTTTTAAAAGCAATGTTCGCCCAAGAGCGCGCCTTAGTGTTTCCTTTTACTTCTTCTTCTCGCATACTCGCAAGCCACTCTAGCTGATCTGCATCTTTAGTTAATTTTGATTCAAGCGTTTCTTTAGCTGCAGCTTCTGTATAGTATCTTTTTATTTCTGGACCAAAGGGAATAGTTTTAGAAAGATCATCTATAGCTTGTGCCTCTGCAAGTCTGCCGTATTTTTGATGCACATAATTTAAGTCTGAAGTTCTGCCTTCACCAAAGTCGTGAAAAAGACAAAGCAAGATTACCCGGGAGCGGTCTGCTTCTGGGGTAAGGTGACATAATACAAAACCAATAAAAATAGTTCTCAGAGAATGCTCTGCAACGCTCTGGCTGCCTGTACCTAAAAACCATAAGCCAGACCGGGGAGTTTTACTTAAAATACCGCTTTCGTATACAAAGTCCGCAAGTGCGGTTATAGGTGTTACTTTTGCCATAGTTGTTTAGTTACTGGTTACGTGTTTAACGTAGCATACTCTTTGCTGAGCGCCAATAAAAAAATCCCCACAAACTTTAATTTGTGGGGACGTGCAAACATGCATACCAATTTAAGCTACTCCTTTTCCTTTGGAGTAACCAAAAACCGATAATGGGGACCCCAACTATCTACTTCCGCATCTGCCTGATCCACGACCAGGGAAAACTTATCCTGGTCATTCTTATACAGAATGAAGTAAAAAAGTTTTCCATTGTAATGGAAAAAGGTTACCATACGGTAGTCAGGACCGAGCAGATGCAAGCTAGCCGCAGCAAACCGTAGCGATGCAAGTGGATCTGCAGGCTTCTTATTTTGTAAGTTGATCTGCCCCAGGGCTACCCCTGTCTGCACCCGCGTGCCCAGATGCATAATATCTGGCAGCCCTGCTGACGCCTCCAGAAAAGGAATCTCATCAGGGGCTATATCCCTGAACTCAGTGTAGCCAAGTCCGGTCGCCTCAATTGCCCGAACCAGAGCATTTCGCGGATCCACAGGAATGTCTGATTTTAAGATTTCAAGCAAGTCACATACTGTGACTGCAAGACCAAGCTGGTCAGCATGAGTAATAATGTACTCAAACTCCGCGCTGTTCAAAGAAAAAGATGGGACCTGAATCTGAGCCCTGAGCAGGGCAAAAAATCTTTGCAACTGGTTTTCCGTAATTTCTGCCATACATCCTCCCAAATTAAGAAGGCTGGTTTCCAGCCTGTGGTTTAAAGTTCTAAGTTTTACTAATCAAGAAATACACACAATTATACATAAAAACTATATATTTGTCAACATAGTTTTTGAGGGTATTCCTAGTCAAATGGAACAGGCTTGAGTGTCTTCTCCAAGTAAGTAAGGGGAGAATCAAAGATTTCTGGTGAGGAAAATCGGATGCAGAATTCACTCACGTATTCAGGGAGGTATGCGGGGGTGGTATGGTGGTACATTCTTCGAATGAATGTCCTCAGGTTGCCAAACACGCCTTCAATCTCAGAGGTAAGACCAAACTCAAATTTCTTGTGAATATCGACTCTGTGGGTGACTGGCCACCACTGTTCAACCTTTTTGTAGACACCTGCTCCGTCAGTCTGCAGTCTCGTCTTCGGTGCAATGGTTTGGAAAATGAATTGGGTTGTTTCAGTTTTGTTTACTGAGTTTTTTAAAATCATTTGATGTGCTAGTTTCTTAGTCCCTACTTGCTTTGCTAAAAGCAAAGAGAGGCTACGAAAGTAGGCTTCATCCATTTGTACCGTGCCTTGTAGAATGGGCTGAAAATCAGGTAGATTGAGACGAAATATCCGAAACCAATGATACACTGCTTCTTCTGAGACATGACACAATTTCTGACTTTGCAGTACTGGTATCTTCTGGGTCCAACACCACAAGAGCGCATAAATGGTTCTGAGGTTTAATTTAGTCCCTGCAAGCCAGGTACCAGTGAACAAACTGAATGGTTTCCTGCATCGCTTACAACGGTACCTTGTTTCAGAGACATACACTGCTCTGGATTTGCACCGAGGACAGGAGAGATTTTTGCCAAAGCAGACTTTCCTAATTTGAGCCCGAATTTTAGACTCAGTTGGTATTTGATTAAGCAACGCGATCATATGGTAAACAAAGGTTAATGAACTACTCTTAGTCTAACCTTGTTCCAACTGACCTAGTATACCC
>OBEQ010285672.1_pt1 | contig 28925 bp, 24 predicted proteins | sample 1670901 | NCBI WGS metagenome assembly OBEQ01 (sample SAMEA104232315, study PRJEB22302) | groundwater metagenome | biome: forest; feature: aquifer; material: groundwater | place: USA | collected 2011-08-07 | depth 5.4 m
AGATATTGTGGTCCGTATTGTGAAAGCAAAAAATGTCGCGGCTACTCAATTGGTGGGATTACTCAGGCCATTGATTCCTCAAATGGGCCATCTCTCAGCATTTGCGGAAACCAATAGCCTGATTATTTCCGATCGCGCCGCCAATATCGACCGCATCCTGGCGATTATCAAACGTATCGATGTTGTGGGTAGTGTAGAGGTTGAGATCATTACTCTTGAATTCGCCAATGCAAAGGATGTTGTCAACGTGGTGAAACAGGCCATGCCCTCAGCGCAAAAGGCAGGTGATATTAGCCAAAGCCTCACGGTTACGGCCGATGACCGCTCTAACGCAATATTGATGAGTGGAGAACCCACCGCCCGTCAACAAGTCCGCCGTCTGATTAAACATCTGGATAGACCCTTGGCGGGAGAGGGCAATACGCAAGTCGTGTATTTGAATTACGCCTCTGCAAAAGACCTCGTGCCCATTTTAAACGGTATCAGCGGCAGTGTGCTCAAAGGTGAGAAGGACCAGGCAGTGGCGAACGTAGAAGTCAGTATTCAAGTGAGTGAAGAGAATAACGCGCTCATCATTACTGCCCCACCGTCATTGTTAAAAACGATGAAGGGAGTGATCAGCAAACTCGATGTGCGTCGCGCGCAAGTATTGGTAGAAGCGGTCATAGTGGAAATCGGTAGCGATGCCGCAGAAGATCTTGGTATTGAATGGCAGTCGTCTGAAGGGAGTGATGTGGTTGGTGGGTTTAATTCTATACCTGGCGCAGTGGCTTCCGGTTCGATGCCACGGCATCAAAAACCTACCGCAGACGACAAGTCTACTGGTATGGTTTTGGGTGCCGGGCTTAATCTTGGTTTCTATCGGCATAACTCGCTACGAGCGTTTCTGCGTGCGCTGGAAGTAAATTCGGCGGCAAACATTTTGTCCAAACCCACAATTGTTGCGTTAGATAACGAAGAAGCAGAAATCCTGGTCGGTGAAAACGTACCGTTTATTACGGGATCAGTGGCGGGGAGTAACAATGAAAATCCCTTTACTACCATCCAGCGCCAAGACATCGGCGTGACGCTAAAGATTAAACCGTGTGTGAACAAAGATAATTCCATCACCCTACAGATTCAACAATCCGTGGAGAGTATCGGCACGGCGGCGGTTGACACTGCCGACATCATCACGAAAAAGCGCAATATCAATACGCGTGTCTTAATCGATGATGATGAAGTGCTGGTATTGGGCGGGCTTATCCGCGATGAAATCATCGACACGAAAAGCCAGGTGCCACTATTAGGCAGCATTCCATTACTGGGGCGATTGTTTCGCAGTAGCAGCACCCAAACGGTCAAGAAAAATCTGATGGTTTTTATCCATCCCAAAATATTACAAGACACGCAACAGAATCGTGAGGCCAGTCGCACCCGTTATGAATCGTCGATGCTCGGTCAAGCAGAATTAAATGACCGCTTGAAATCCGCGTATCAGCAGAACCTGCCTCGGCTTGAGGCTTATCCAACAATCGGTGAAATTAAAGAGCTATCCCCTTGAGAATGTTGGCCTGTAAGTATTATGCGTTGATATCCGGCGCGAAGGAGTGGCGATGTCCTACAACACAAGGGGAGATCGTCCGTAGTGTGAGTGGAATTTTAACGCGTAGTATCTGTTTGTTGTAGAGGAGTAACACACATGGAGTCGATCATTAGAACATTAGGTGATTCAATCAATATCGGTAACAGTAAAGTCACGATTACCGCAATCTGCGCAGCGTGGATCGGCATGAGGTTGGATGATGGAACGGAGTTTGAACTGCTCAAGGGTGAGGAAGTTACACTTAAAGGAGCAACATTACACTTTGATTGGCTGCAACCGCAATTAGTGAAAATTATTTATCGTAAACCGTTGAGAATCTCGATTTTACCGGCTGAAATCTATTGCGTTTGATGGAATGAACAGACGAGAGTAGGCGACGATTCAAATAGGTTACAGCTTCCTTGATAGTGGAAATTGTCTAACAATAAAAAACCCGGCGTATCGGGGGGTGATAGCCGGGTTCAAAGTCGCTGGAATGCATGCTATGGAGTACATGGCGTTGTTTCCAACGACAGGGATTATAGCGATATACTTAATATGAAACAAACGATTTGCTGATCTTATCGGCAAAAAAGCGGATACGGCTTGCTAAAAAGTGAATTTATTATTTTCAATCTATACGCAGAGTGATGTTGGTTAGAAATAATCTACCACCGAAGGTATATGTTGATTCAATATCTTGCATGGTAGTATGGATTTGCAGGTGAATTCAAACACGGAATGGATTGAGGCTGGCACCTATGAAAGCCATTTTCGGAGCTGTTTTTAAATCGTGAAAATAATAGAGATATTGTCCACGACAATCGCCGAGGCACACACATCGATTGTCGGAAGATTGATTTTTGGATCTATTGCTTTTGCAATGATGGTAGTTTTTCTATTCAACCTTTCAGCTATTGCAATTTTCTTTCTGGTCCTTGTGGTTTTCTTTCAGATGATTGATATCACTGCGCAAGAATTGCATTGGTTTTTTCCGAGATCGATTGATGGTTATAAAATCTTTGAGGATTGGTATGAAATACTGTTCTTTATTCTTCTGGTCTGGTTGCTACGCCGTTCGTTGCGCGTTGTTCGAGGCAGACCATTCTACAGAGAAGATTGTGCAGGGCGGCGGGTCTATTTTAAATTTAGCTGGATTCAAAATTTTAGTCTGGGATATTTACTGGTGGGTGCTCTGTTTGTGAGTCTTTCACCTTATTCATCGAAGGGAACTGGTCCAGGTGAAGCCATAAAAGGGATGGCAACCTATCAATATCAGGGCCAGACATTTGAATTTTCTCAACTTAGCATCAAGCCCTCACCGGAAGAGGGCTATAGGTATCGCGTCACCTTCGAACCATTGGCTATTAAAGAAAATCCTGAAGCAGATCAAATCGAACTCTTCTTCGACTTGATGAACCTGCAACAAAACAGATTTGTCATGATGCATTGCGATCTGCTCACAGAGGATGGCATTACGGGAGGCTTTGGCAAGTCAATCTCTCTACAAGATACCGAGATCAAAGAGGCAGATAAAGAGTTCGAAATTCACTTCAATGTTCCGTTTGATAATGGGATTAGTACGCAAAATAATCTCGTCGTTGCTGTGAACTTACCGAAGTCGGTTTTAAAGAGAATGTAAATTCTGCGGCGGATACGTAAGTAGTTGTGAAGAGATGAGCGGCGTATTTGCGTTGCAAAAGTAGACTTTGGTCTAATCGTTACACGTTGCCTATTTTGATAATATTGTTTTAACGATTGATTCGCTGTCTTGCGTTAATCAGGGGGGTGAATTGTGTCATCCCTGATGCTCAAGGCAATTGCAAGGATACTTAGAGACAGTGAACAGTGTGTTGAAAATTTTCTTCCCGTTAGTTTTGATCGTCACGGTCGTTTATTCGGCCATTTCAAACGCCACCGATGCCTATGTTCACGCGAAAAGCGTCAGCGATGCAGCAACAATCATGTTTCATCAACAGAAATTTGCCGAGCTGAATAGTCTTGAGGAGCAGTATCGGTCCAGCAAAGAGCGATTGCCGGATGGCCGTTGGAAGTTGGATCTGTTGTTTTCAGGACTCTCGTTCGTTCGTAACCGAGAAAAATTCAATGAACGAAATGAAAATTTGAAACTGACGGATCAATGGATTGCGGCAACACCGCTTAACGCAGCGCCCTATTTAGCCAAAGCAACAGTCTTGTTGAGTTACGCAGACAATATCCAGAGTAGAGATTTTAAAAATGACAGTGCTGATAAGAAATCCGCGAAGTTGAGACTCTGGACACAGGGGCGTATAACACAAGCCAGAAAAGTTTTGGAAGAATCTGCTGATCTCTCGCAACAAAGCCCTTATTGGTATGTCGTGATGGAGTCAATCGCGCTGGCGCAGGGTTGGGGAAAAAGCGAATTCACTGCACTTTATGAACAGGCTTCGAATCGCTGGCCAACCTATTATGCCATACACGAGAAAGCCGTTGACTATCAGGTGAAACAGTGGCGCGAGGATAAAGTCGCGTTGGCACAGCTCGTACAAAGAGCGACAGAGCGAGCCAATGCAGAGGAGGGCAGAGGTCTTTATGCGCGGCTCTATTGGTCTCAACTGAATTCACTTGGCGAGGATACCTTCGATAAAGGCTATGCAAACTGGCAAGCAATGAGTCAAGGCTTTCGCGATATAGAAAAACGCTATCCCCAGTCGGCATTGAATCTCAATGCGTTTACCTACTACGCGTGCTTGGCGCAAGATTGGGAAATGGTAAGAACACTGATTCCGCAATTTTCGACTGATCCACATCTCGACATATGGATATCCTACGCAAAATTTTTCGCGTGTGGTGATCGGGCTGGAGTCGATTGGAAAAATGTTTCATGGGAACTGTCCGATGTGTGGAAACGGTGAGAAATGAAACTGAAAAATGAATTATTCTTTAAGAGGCCAACTGGTAATGAAAGTGACAAAAATTAAGACCCTTCTGTTTGCGAATGTTCTCATCCTCACGGGCTGCGCGGGAGCAACGCACTCAAACATGATTCCATTAGAGTATCTGGTGCCTGGCCATACTGGTCGAGTGATCGGCTCAATTGCGATAACGACGGAAGGCGAGGGTATGAATTCCTTACCCAACAATGGAATCCAGTTTAGAAAAAAGGGAAGCGAAAAAGTTGGAATGTTTTATATAAAACATGATCCAGACATGATGATGGGTGGTAGAGCGGAGTTTACGGAGGGGAATCTCCTATACACAACCTTCGATGTCAATTTGGATGCGGGAGATTATGAAATTGTGGACGTGGATTTTTGGTCTTATGCCCCGGTGGAAAGAGAGATTACCGCTAAAAAGCAGTTTTCTATCCCGTTTCACGTCACGCCGGGTGAAACGACTTATTTAGGCCAGTTTTTAGTAAATGGTTTAACCGCAGAAAATCTGTTTGGTATCGCTATCCCAGCAGGTGGGTCGTTTCTGCAATCCAATAAGATGGCGCGCGACCTAAACGCGATTGATTCGAAAACTCATAATATTGTCAAAGCGGATGTCCATCCTTATCGATTCACAAAAGATGCACAACCCTACATATATATCAGTGATCTTCTAAAGGGTGCACCGCGTCTGCATTAGCCGTTGATGAATGAAATCCCTGCTGCGGCGTGGTGAGAGAATACGGAATGCATGGAGCGCTGATAGGTTGCATCAAGCACCAATTAATCGTCGAACAAAATCCTGTAATGTTGGTTAGCAAAGAGATTTAAAAATGTGGGGGAAATATATGTGCAAGGGAAACACTCATGAGCATCACTTGGCGATATTCGCCGTGTTGATTGCGGTAACGATGGCTTGTGGTGGGGGTGGTTCCGGCGGTGGGGATTCGCATCCAAACAATTTCGTGAATCAGACTGTACAAGATGATCAAACCGCGCTGATTGTACCTTCTCGCTTTGATGACATTGATCTGTCGTCGTATCAGGGCAGGACGGAAAACGCAACCATCAATCGAGAGAACAGCAAAGTGTTGATGTCGAGTGTTTTAAATACCATCCTACTTGCCGAAGAGTTCAACTCTTCCTTATTTGGTGCCCCTAGACCGGAATTTGAGACTTCTTATGAGAAATACAAGGAATCGTCACTTCCCTACCTGGATGGTGAAAATCCGTGTTCATCGGGCGAATTCGTGATAGACCGATCTGGCGTAAATCAATCGACGGGATTGGGGACTGTGATCATACGGTTTCTCAGCTGTATTGTGGATGGAGACACCATTAACGGCACTATACAAGCTCAGACGCTGGCGAGAAGCCTTAATGGCAGTTTAGAGAAAGTCAGTATTCGTATTGATAATCTGACAGGTACTGCGGGTGATGAATACAATGGTCTACAAGGGACCATTGTATTATCCAGACAGCAGAATAGTCATGAATTTATCAAGGGTGAAGCCAATCTGATCTTCGTCGATAGTGTGATCGGTCATCCAGTGAAGTTGGAGAACTACCAATTTCGTTATACCGATGAAAACATCAGGGCGGGTTCCGGCGTTCTTTATCATGCGCAATTTGGACGTGTTGAATTTCATTTTGATGACGGCGATAAACTGGTCGTTGAATCACCCCAGCACTCCTCTGTCAGCTTGGAACGTCAATGGAATGGTGGAGAATCCTTTCTTCTTACGCTGAATGAAAACGTGCAACAGGATCAAATTCATCAATTGGAGGTGTTGATCAGCGAGTTTGATCACGCAGCGCTTTCGGCAAATGAATCGCCTGTCATCGTGATGGACTCAGAAGAGATTGGCATTGAGAAGTCGACTCCGATCGACATTATTGCCGAAAAAACATTTGATTCGAATATCGATTTTTTAGTTTATGACTGGGCTATTGAGGCACCCGAAGGATGTGACTATACCTGGGAACTCAGAAAGCCGACCGTCGCATCGTTTAGCTCGGCGTGTAGTGGTCGTTACCAGTTCACGTTATCGGTCGATGATGGTCGAGGTGGTCAGGTCGTTCAAGAAAAATCATTGCTGGTTTATCGTGATCTGGCAAACGTAGAGATTTCGCCTGATTCCACGGAGAGTTTGACGTTAGGGCAATCTTATCTCGCCACCTTTACCTATCTCAATCCCGAAGAAGGCCCGTTTAGCTCCGCACTCGGATTTGGCCCTGCAGGCATGTCTTTACAAACCGATGACCGCATCCACTGGGTAGCCGATCTACCCATGATAGATAAACATACCCAAGTGCATTACGGCATACAATCTACCAACGATAGAGACAGCCTAACCACCGTATCGATTGATGTGGCTGGGTATAAGGCGCCTTATTTCTACGATCTAAATGACGCCTCATCCTTAGAGTATTCTGCTACCGATATGAATCAACCCGCGCCGCTTTTGGATCTCAATAGTGACGGTAGTGGGGAGCTGGTATTGCGCAATAAAATATGGACCTTGAAAGGTGATCAGTTTGAACGGCAGTGGGAAAATCCTTTTTCACAAAATTATTCTGGTTCATATGTTGCTGACCTTAACAATGACACTGTAGATGAATTAGTTTTTTTGCAAGGGAACACGCCGACAATCTCCGTTTTTAATGCGGTCACAAAAGAGTTTCTCTACGATATATCCGCGAAGTGTTCTGGATTAGACGAAGTTACTTTGTCGCAGGCGACACAAGTGAATGACCTCGATAACGATGGTATTTATGAGGTGATCTTTAGTTGCAATAATAATGAAGTTATTGAGATCTATAATGCCGCTACGACAGAATTTATCTGGTCAAGTGCAGGTAAGCCGAGTATCCACCCGTGGTCCTATCTTTATATTGCCAATATCGATGATGACAAAGCGAAAGAAATTATTACAGTAACCAACACGTCGATATCGCGTATTAAGTCAATTTATCAAGTGGCGGTTATTGATTTCGCACATCGAACGCGGCAAGTGATTAATGAAAATGCGTCGATAGGATCGATAAAATTCACAGACTTGAACGGAGATGGGCGTGACGAACTGTTAAGCATGGGTTCGGAGAGCTGGCAACTGATTGATCCCTTAACGTTTAAAAAAGGCGACGTGTTTCCTAAGCTGAAAAGCTGGCAACAGGTTTATTTTGCTAACGTGGATGGCCATCCTGGTGATGAACTGATTGCTTCAATCTATGATGAGGCATGTGATGGTAGTGAAATGAGTTGTATCACCGTAAACACGTTTGATGGTGAGCAGGTTGTCGAGACATACCGTGCAGAATTTGCGGAACGGTATTTAAGCGTTAACGCTGCCGTAGGATACGGCGATATTGATCACACAGGAACAAAAAAGTTACTGCTATCTTCTCATTCAGGAGGTTCTCCCTACACCAACCTGATTGCCATTGGCGATCATTCAGCGACTAAACTCAAGCTACCCGATGAGCCCGCAATGCAAGACACTCCTCAAGTTGCTTTTCGTTCAACTCTTGATAAACGAACTGAAACGCCGACGTTGACGGCCTTCGAGTTGGGATACAATCGAATAAATCGAGTGTCCATCAAATTAGATGATTATTCCGATGATGTTTCAGTGGTTGACTATGGAGATTTCAATCACATTGACAAATTTTTCTTACCTCGCACTATCACGAGCGAGGATCTGGCGAGATTTTTTGTCGCTACGAATGGCAGTCAACCTATTTATAAGTGTTTGGATATAGATGACGGTACGCTCTTAGGAAGTTGGCAACCAGACTTTAAGGTAGATCATGTCGATGCTGTTCAGTTTGATGGGGCAGGTCCACTGGAACTATTGTCTATGAATTCCGATCAAGTTACCATTTGGTCAGTTGATTCAGATAGCAAACAGAGCTATTCACTGCCAAAACCCGCTACAGCCCTTAATGAAAGTTATAATGCGCCAACGATCTTAACGACAGATATCGATCAGGATAATAATCTTGATATTTTTATCATGCCCTTTCAATACTCGACAGATGATGGTTACATCTATCATTACGAATGGTCGGGCAGTGGCTTTAGCTTAATTCAATCCGCAAAGTTTCCCAAGCCTAATACTCGTTATGTTTATGCCAGTGATGTAGACGGTGATGGAAAACAAGACTTGTTATTAGAAAGCTACAACGGAACCGAGTTCCTGATCGTAGACCAGAATCTCAATCTGGTATCGCATGCAAACCCTGAAATTGAATTTAATGGATTGTATAGAGATGGCACGGATTTATTTGTGGTACCGCATGCTGGTGGTGCTGATCGAATCTATGTTGTAGCGCAAGATAGTTCAGATTGGCAGGATGACCTCTACGAAATCTCCCCACTGACAGGAAATATCATTTCACGATTCCCCGCACTATTACTCGGAATGGATTCAGCGGATATCATGTCATTTGAAAACGACGATGGTCGACAGCGAATGGTGATCTCATCGAATGAAGGGATTTATATAACACCATAGGCAACTTTAAATTATGTCAGAAAAAATGGGGATTTAAAGTATTGCCTTGTAACTTTCACGGAAGTGTTGCAGAAGAATCCAGAATTAGAAAAAGAAATAAAGCCACTGAGGCATAAAAAATAGGCCATGAGTATATTCAGCACTATTGTCATCTAAAGGAAGCGTTCAATTATGAATTCGGAAAAATATTGTGTACTAGGTAAGTTGTTAAGCGTGTTTATTTTATCATTGAGTAGTTTAGCGTGTTGGGTAGTTGATAATGAAAACAAGATTAACGCTAAGTTGTGGGTCGAAGGCCAGGAAAATCATCATCCAATTTATTTTTCGCCAAATGAGCAGCTCACCGTTCATTGGTCTGTCGAACCTGGCAAAAATGTTGATCCAGCGAGTTTTCAACTTCGACACGTTCAGGTTTATGAAGTTTTTGATGGTATTGATGAGTTTGAGTCACAAATGTTTAGTTGTTCCCCTGCTCCCTGTGATGTCCCAACCCAGGGGACCTTTACGATTTCGCCCACAGACTCTAACGTATTTTTAATATCGGTCGGTGTTGATATTGACGGAGAGCGTATTTATACAGAACAACAAATTTCTGTTTTATTGAAACCGGATCTTCCGTTGGCATCAATACCTTTTGACGATGCAAATCTGGTTGCCTGCATAGAAGCGACAGGGGCACAAACTATCGAAGGTATTCATCAGCTGTATTGTCCTGATCGTGGCATCACGTCTCTTGCCGGGCTGGAGTACCTAAAACAATTAAGATCGGTAGATTTGAGTGGTAATCCGATAACGGATTTGACGCCGCTATTATCATCGTTCGATTGGAGGATGAATGTGTTTAACGGCAAGGAAATGCAATCACTGATAGTCAGTGACACCCTGATAGATTGTGATGACTTACAATCGTTTTACAGATTGACGGAGAATAATTGGCTATCAATGACTGCGGCCCACGCAAACTGTCAAGGTATGATACGCACCAGTGACGTATCGATTCCAGACGATGCGCTACAGACCTGCTTAAATCCAGATAATATTAGCCCACCATACTATGCATTTTACTATACAAACCTAAGCTGTGACGGCGTCCACGATCTTTCAGGCATTGAGTATTTTACGCATCTTACGTCACTGCGTTTAGGCAATACAAATCACATTAGCGATATTCACCCGTTGGCGGCCTTGGAATACCTGGTCGATTTAAACCTTGATAATATCCCTAACGTAGATTTTTCTCCGATAGCCTTGCTAACAGGTTTGCACAGATTGAGCGTAAGTGGCACGCAAATGACAGATAGCGATACCAGTTACCTTACTGGCTTAACCAGTTTAAAGTCTTTAGGTCTTGCCAATAATGTTTTAACGCAGTCCGACTTTTTAACAAATCTATCTCAACTCGAAAGATTATGGATTGGGGGTAATCGGTTAACTGAACTTCATGGGATAGCGAACGCGACCGGCCTTACAGAGTTCTCGGCTTATAATAACCGGCTCACTGACGTTTCAGTTTTAGCAGATAAAGTTAATCTGACCCAATTATATTTAGCAGAAAATAGGATCGTTGATATTGAGCCGTTGCGAGCCCTTACTTCTCTTAACAGTCTAACCATCGAACGAAATCAAATTACCAACATAGACGCACTTGGCGAGCATACGCAGTTGCGATATCTATCACTAGGGGAAAATCCCTTCACCGATTTCACCCCACTCCATGGTCTAGGCTCATTAGTCAACTTAACCGCTACAGCGTTTCCCAATACCATTGGTATCCAAGGACTTGAAAGCGCGTTCAATCCGGTTGTTAACCCCGCACATCTACCGAGCGCAAATTTTTCCAGTTCTCCGGATCAAAGTTGTAGTTTTTTGGAGTCGGTGCGGCCAACATTTGAGGAAAAGGGTATTGGTTTTGTTATTCCAGTTAATTGCCCTTAAACGATCATTTAGAGGTTCTCTCTAATGAGCAATGCTGAATTAAGAAAAAATGCTCGGTCGTCATTTTTAAAGCTCGCTACGTTACATTTCGCGACCGTTAGAAATTCGATGACAGATCGTCCAATAATTGATGTTTCTAAACTTGTTATGTTGTTATCAACGGATCGACTATGAATATTCATTCAACACTGACTACATGGATTGCTCTCACAATAATTCTGACTGGTTGCGACAGCAATCGTTCTCCCTATGATTACACCATCACAGAGCTTAACTATGGTAGCGAGCCCGAGAATATTACCTTTGTACCGCGAGCAATCAATAGTGCTGGGCGCATCGTGGGGATTAGCGTGCATGCGACTGATCTTGTCTCATTGGTGTATGAACAGAATTCAATGATAGAACTCCCTGAATCGTCGCCTCAACTTTTCTCGGGATTTGATGTGAACGAGCAGGGCACCATTGCGGGCTATTCTTGGATGACACGTCATGCTTTTTTGTATGGCGAGGATGGCAGCACCAATCTAGACGATTTTTTGGATACAACGGAATTTCCCACATCGGTTGCGTTCGGACTCAACAATCACAGTGATTTCGTCGGCGCGTTTTGGCAAGCAGGGCACCCATCAACAGCATTTGTATTTGAACATCAATCTCTGTTTTCTCTCGACATGTGTGATAGCGATCTGAGTCGAGCTGAAGCACGGGATATTAACGACAACGGCAATATCGTTGGCTTTTGTACTGATAATGCATTCGAAAACTTCAAGACGTTTATTCGTTATCAGGGCGAGTTCAAGTTATTGGAGATTGAAGGGCGTGGGAATTTGCTTGGAACCGAAATCAATGACCACGATGTTATTGTTGGATCATACACATCTGCTGAAAATGAAATTCACGGATTTACCTACAATTTACAGACTGAAGCGTTCGATGATATAGGTTTCATCGGTACGAGGCCTGTCATGAATATCAATAGTCAAGGTGTCGTCATCATTACCGGAGACGTGGACAAGCTTGTCTACAGCCCCGGCAACGGTCTAAAAAAACTTGAAGAACTCGTCGATTTGTCAGAATGGCAATCTATTCGAGAGATAAACGGCATCAATGATAAAGGTCAAATAGTCGGATACGGAACTAATGCGTTGGGTCAAAATCGTGGTTTTATCCTAAATCCGACCAGGGTCTCTTACAACAACTAAGCATCAGGATAAAAATGACCTTTATACTGTCCATCGCGGGCTTCTTTATTCTCTTCATGCTGTTCATCTATGGCGCCGCTGTGGTGCGAGTGATGAACATCACGTCAACGCTTCCTGACAGACAAATGTGTAAAGAGTCCGACATTCCAACTGACATACGTTCTACCTTCGTTGACGCTGCTCAACTGTTGTTAGCCGAAGGTTTCCAGTTTGATCATTGTCAGAAATTAACGATGTCTATTTCAGGGCATGAGCATTCGCTTTGGGCAATGATTTATCTCAATAAAGAATCTAAAATCTATGCTCACTTATGCCAACCCTTCCAACCCAATCCTAACCAGCCATATGACCTTGAGTTGTCGTCACATTTTTCTGACGAGGGTTATATCTACACGCTGAATTGTAAAGCTCATCAGCTGCCCATGGTAGAAATAGAGGGCATGATTTTTAAAGACCATTACGTACCGGATAGCAATAAGCAAATTGAACTGCATCAGCAAGATGTGATCACCCTTGATAAGGAAGCAATAATCTACTCGCCAGAAGAATTCATTGCTCAGAGTAATACCGCAGGTCTTAAATATATTGATCAATTGAATAAGAAAGGTTGGATAAAGCTTCACGAGCATGGCTATAACTGTAAATTTATTCCTGCCATTAAACTTGTCTTCCAAGTTAATCGTGGCTTACATAGGGTAAAAAAGCTTGCTAAGAAAAGTAACTATCAAGCTAAAAGTGAACAGCACTCGCTAATAACGAATCAAGGCGATTGTGTTAATCCATGGGTCGAAGCGTATTACATTAGAGAAAAAGTGAGCTCATCCCCGCTAAAAAGTAATACGAAATGGCTTATATTCCTTCTCAGCGCTGTGCTTTTTTCTCTGTCTTTTGGACTGCAAATTTCATTCGAAACGGCGTTTATATTCTTGGGGGTCATATTTTTTCATGAACTGGGTCATATCCTCGGAATGTTCATGTTTGGCTTTAAAAATCTCCAAATTCTTTTCATTCCATTTATGGGCGCAGTAGCAACTGGTCACAAAAAGCAGATTAGACCTTATCAGCATGCGATCATTTATTTGTTAGGGCCGGTGCCGGGGGAATTGCTCGGGTGTTTCCTGATTTTGTATGGCACTGAATTTTTACCACAAAGTTGGGCGCTCAAATTTATAGTTCCCTTATTCATTATTAACTATCTTAATCTCCTTCCGCTTTTGCCGCTAGATGGTGGGCAGTTGTTGAATGCAGTGCTCTTTGACCGTCATCCCAAGCTTCAAATTGTTTTTCTTGGGCTTAGTGGTGTCGTTATCGGTGTTGCTGCGTGGAAATTTACTGATCCGGTTTTAACTGTAATCGGAATCCTGGTCGGATTTAATATCTACACTGAAATTCAAAAGGCGCGGATCTTAATGAAAGTAACGGCACGCACTAATTTTGACAGTCCTGTTGCTGAGAGAGAAAATATCTCAACGCTTTTTGCCGTCATGAATGATGCGCCTTACCATCATTGGCATTTTGATAAAAAATACGTCATTGCCAAAGCTTTATCTTCTCGAATGGGATCGTTAAAAGCGTCGTTGCCTGAAGTGCTCATCTGTCTCTCCGTGTATCTCGCGGTATTAATTCTACCTGTCTATTACTTTGTGGGTGACTCTCTGCCAAATCTTTTGCGCCAACACAACGACGAACAAATCTGGGAAGAACCCAATTGGGAAAAACTATTGTCTGAGGCGACCACGGATGAAGAAAAGCTATTAATTTTTGAAAATGCCTATGATTCATACTCAAACTTAGACAATGAGGATCTATTGTGTGACTACACACATCAAGCCCTGGTGATACTCAATCAAAAAGGCGTGAAAGACGCACGCTATGCTGAAACACTTTTGCATGCAGCTGAATTAAGGTGTGATGGTGCGGCTCAGCAGGTAGACAGGGACCCTTTGCGGGTTGAACCATTGTATATTGAGGCTATCGCCATCTTGCGCACAGCAGCAGAGGATGAGTGGGAGGGGTACGCCAATGCGCTAGAGTCATATGCAAGATTTCTGTCGTGGCAGAAAGATGACAACGTCGCAGCAATCAAAGTTTACGCTGAAGCAGTAGATATTTTCTATCAACAAGACTCTATGCCTAATGCAGTAGGATCGTTAATTGCTGAAGCCAAACTCTATCAGGCGATTGGAGATAGTAGTACCGCTGAGAAACTTCATTTACAGGCTATTGAATGGTCAAAAAAAGCTAAGTCCAGTTCGGGTAGTAATTTACCTTATGCACATCAGGCATTGGCAGATCATTACATGAATCAGCCTGACTATATTGCAGCGGAGAAAACCTATTTCTCAACCCTGGAAATACTCGATCAAAGTAAGCGGGCTGGTGTAGATCAATATCGGTCGGCTATCCATCAGGATCTATTCTGGCTCTATTTATTCACGAGAGATTATGGGAAAGCACAGAAATATTTAGAGATGACGGATGATCGAAAAACTAAAAATCTCTTGTCTATGCTACGGGGACCGAGCGCAGAATTTTTAAAAATGAATCTTATTTTGTTTTACGCCAAAGGCGATTACGCTACTGCCGAGGACTTTTATAAGCAATACGATAAAAAAGTTGCCAAAAAGAATTGCGACTGTGTGGCGAATACGATTAAAAGATTAAGCAAAGCGATTACTGCCAACGAGAATAAACCGCACTCCTATTTTGCAGAGAAAGCTAAGTACGAATTGAAGGCATTGCAGCATTTTGAAAAGCCTGTATTACCTGAAAAGGTTTCCGATGCCGATAAAAAATCATCGGCGTTGTAACGAGGTATAGGCAGTTCGGCCATTATATTCATCTAAAGTAACTTATGCTAAGCTGCTGCTTTTGTAAGCTCGATAGAATTTCCTGTAACTTTGTCTGTTCAATCTATTTGAACCGAACCGACCAATGAATATTTTAACTAGCCAATGACTACCGCAGATAATATAAAGATTTTGCTTGTAGAAGATGATGAAGCCATTGCCGCCAGCATCATCTACGCTGTGGAGCGCGAAAAGTTCAGCGTCTTGCATTGCCTTACGGGAATTACCGCAGAGGATCAGCTGTTCTTACATGACTTTTCATTGGCCATTCTTGATGTCGGTTTACCTGACCAAAGTGGCTTTGAACTCTGCAGAAAACTACACGCCAGCCAACTGAACCTCCCCATCATGTTCCTGACAGCACACAGTGATGAGATTGATAGGATAGTCGGTTTAGAACTGGGGGCAGACGATTACCTCTGCAAACCCTTCAGTCCTCGCGAACTGGTCTTGCGCATTAAAACGATTTTACGTCGTAATCAACCTGCGGCACCGAACTTCATTCAAAACCAATTATTAGTGCATGACGCAGACAGAAAGCAAATCCGCTTTCGTGGTGTTGATCTAACACTGACACGCTCAGAATACATGCTCCTCAGTAGCTTACTGCGACAGCCGGGGCGAGTTTTCTCGCGAGACAATCTCCTCAACATGCTCGGTGATGTATCTGAAAACAGCGGGGACCGTGCCATAGATACGCATATCAAAGAACTCCGCGCCAAGTTTCGCGCAATCGAGAATTTGAAAGGCGTAACTGATTCGCAAGAGATTATTATCACGCATCGCGGTCTCGGTTACAGTTTGAATGACAAGGGCCTGCTGTGAAGCTGGGACTCAGAGTATTTTTTGGATATTTCTGTGCACTGGGATTCACGGCTTGGGTGACGCTAATCTGGATTGAGCGAGAGTTAAGGCCACTGGTGCGGCAGGCCAGTGAGGAGGCTCTGGTCGAAACAGCGTATGCACTCGCTGCTAGTGTGCAGCCATCACTCGCAGCAACAGGGAAAATAAGTCGGGAACAGGTTGACGCATTTTCAAAAATTGCAACTACAACCTTAAGCGCCAATATCTGGGGTAATGAAAAGAAACAACTAAACCTCAATTTGTCCATCACGGATGCACAGGGTATTGTGCTTTTTGATACAGATCCTGCAAATATCGGCAAAGATTTTTCACAATGGAACGACGTTTATCTTACCCTTCAAGACCGCTATGGCGTTCGCTCGTCACGCACCAATGCGTCCAATGAAGCATCGACAGTTATGCATGTTGCCGCGCCCATTAAAAAGGATGATCACCTCATTGGCGTGCTGACGGTGGCAATGCCCAGCCACAGTACTCAAGTCTATTTAGAGCAGTCCAGAGCCAATCTGCATCTCTATGGCATTGTGATTCTGTGCGGTTCATTATTTGTGGGTGTACTCTTCACCTGGTGGTTAATCCGAAGCTTAAGGCGCATTAGCCAGTATGCAGAACACGCCGCCGATCGAGATAATCCGTTACCTCAATTCGCCAAAGGCACTGAATTGGAAAAACTCACGGTTGCCATTGATCATATGCGTGACGAGATTGAAGGGCATCATCATCTTGAAAACTATATTCATCATCTCACTCACGAACTCAAAGGCCCGCTCTCTGCCATACGTGCGAGCAATGAGTTGCTGGCGGATGAGGATATGACGCACGAAAACAGAGTTCGCTTCGTCAACACCGTTGAAGTGCAGTGCGACAGGTTGCAAAACCTGGCCGATCGATTATTGCAATTAATCCGCTTGGAAAAAAAGCGTGGCTTGGAAAGCAGAGAAGAAGTCAATATTCCAGCGCTACTCCGGCAAGAAGTACTGGCGTTACAACCTCAGGCTAAAAAGAGAGATGTTCAGTTTGCTTTGGAGAATGCAAGTAACAATAGAATGCTCGCTGATCGGTTTTTACTAACACTCGCCCTGCGAAATTTGCTTGAAAATGCGCTTCAGTTTGCCGACACCCACTCAGTCATTGAAGTGACTGAGCGAATTATCGATGAGCATGTTCACCTTGGTATTAAAAACCAAGGACCACGCATTCCTGATTACGCCCTGCCACGTCTGGGTGAGCGCTTCTATTCCCTGCCGCATCCCGATGGGAGCAAGGGCACGGGTCTTGGATTGGCGTTCGTGCGTGAAATAGCACACCTACATGGCGGAAGTTTTTACATCGTCAACCATGAGCTGTCGGTCACGGCTACCCTAATTTTACCGCAATATACCTAATCCTCACACAACCCTCACAGTACGCCCACTAGATCCTCATCTCAGTCTGTCAGACTGGTTTCTTCTTAAATAGGAGAATCGATGATGAAATTTTTTCTGCACAAAACGGTTGTTTTACTCATGGTGTTTTTTCTGGTCCAGATACCACTCTATTGGACAGAAGGCCTCAATAATGAACGGAGCAATTTTAAAAAGGAAGCCACTGCGACGGTAAGTAAAAGCTATGCGGGGCGCCAATCTATCTCGGGACCTATCTTGGTCTTTCCCTATACCCACGCTTACTGGCAGGATGTGGTCAATAATCAGGGTAATCCCATCGGGAGAGAACAAAAATTTAGTTATGGCAGTATCAGTCTATTACCCAAAAAGCTTTCGATCATCAATAACGTGACGGCGGAAGAGAGAAAAATTGGCATCTTCCCAGTGCCAGTTTTCAAAGCGGAAGTACAAATGATGGCAGATTTTGCATGGAAGGAGCTGGTTTCGGGGGTTGTGTTAAAGCCTGATGATACCCTGGAATGGGGGCAAGCCTTTATCGCATTACCGATTTCGGATCAACATGGCATTAAAATCATTCAAAAAATGCGGTGGGAAGATAAAGATCTTGCTTACACACCTGGGTCACGGGTCGAACTCTTCGATGGGAAAGGACTCTACGCTAATGTACCAGCGCGCGCTCATGCTAGCGAAGCACAGGCACTTATCACTGTGGAAGTGGTCGGCACAGAGATGCTGCAAAACATTCCGACTGCGGAGCAAACGACAGTGACGACACAAAGTAACTGGCCACATCCGCAATTTCTTGGCGCACAACTCCCTGACACCCGTGAAGTCTCAGAAAACGGCTTCTCAGCAATCTGGCAATCCACCGCGTTGGCTTCGAATATCAATACACTCTGGCAAAAATGTTTCACTACCAACGAATGTCAAAGTCTTGAGAATGAAAGTCTCGGCGTGCAATTGATTGACCCCACGAATTTCTACGCCAAGATGACGCGAGCGTTGAAGTACGGGTTTCTCTTTCTGGCTATTACGTTTATCGCATTCTTATTATTCGAAGTATTGTGCGACCTGCGTATCCACCCCGTACAGTATGCTTTTCTGGGCGTAGCTGCAGGCGTATTCTTTATTCTGCTTCTCAGCTTTGCAGAGCATATTGGTTTTACTGCTGCCTACGCAGCCGCTGCTTCTGCGTGTCTACTCTTGCTGAGCGTATATGCCCATGCCTTGTTAAAGCACTGGCGTAGAACGCTGAGCTTTTCGGCAGTGCTCGCAGTGCTCTACCTGGTGCTCTATACCATTTTGCAACAGGAAGATGCCGCCCTATTGACGGGTTCGGTATTGATTTTCACGCTGTTAGCTATTGCCATGATGAGTACGCGAAAAATTGACTGGTATGTCTGGCAAGATCAACTGGCAAAACCAACAATATAAAATGTGTTCAATGGTGCGTGGTGAACCGTGTAAAAAAAGCTGTTCACCTCGCACCTTGATAAATCACTCACTGTGTTACCACACCCAAAAAAATAATAAGGAAATGTATGTATAAAATTGTAACGGTTGCAACAGGTCTATTCGCATTATTTATCGGTTGGGTTATTTATATGGCAGATACGGAACAAAGTACGGTCTTCTTTGACTGGGTCAAAATAATTCCTTACGGCGATAAATTCGGTCATTTTTTTCTCTTTGGATTTTTAACACTTGGGGTCAATATTGGATTGAAGATGAGGGACTTTACATTGGGTAATATCAAAATTCCTTACGGTTCAGCCTGGATACTCACTCTCGTTATTCTCGAAGAATTAAGTCAGTATTTTGTAGCGTCGCGCACCCTAGATATGACGGACATTATTACGGACTGCATTGGCATTGGTGTGTTTAGTGTTATTGCTTATGCTGTTGAACCGCGCATTGTTCAACGAAGCTGTCGTGAACAACACTGATATCAGTGTTGGGACCGGCTAGTTGACATATTGAAGAAGTCACTCTCATTCAAGTTGCTAAATGGCTGTCGCGATAGCGATGACAGCACTCTTGTGAAATAAACTAAAAGCGTTATTGCTGATTTTTTTCAGGCTTCACCAACAAGGCTAATTATCTGTGAGCATGTCGGCGCTGAATAAGTAAAAATTCTTGTGTAGATCTTGTGGCAAACTCAAATATTGATAATTGAGACTACGACTTTCGTCGAGTTAAGAGGACTTGAATAAGACTAAGGTCGTAGTTGTTCCCCAATAAGTAGACTTTAGTCTACTAGTGAGAAATAGAGATGCTTGATAATATTCTACGAGCGAGTAAACGTCTGAAGTTGTGAACTTTCTTCGATTATTACTTACCGCAATAAGCGTATTAAGATTCGGAAATGCAATGTTGTTACCAAACCTACTCACATAATTGAAACTGTTTTTGGCTGCCCAGCATAGAAAGTAGACCTTCAATAAAAGCGTTTATCCTTCTTACGCCCCAACCTTTTTAATTTGGTGCTTAAAATATATAGGACGCAAGAATGTTAATGAATACAGATAGCAGCACGACAAGCTCAGTCAAAGTGACCAATACCACATTAAAGAGAATCTTAAGTTCTGCACTTGTTCCGCTTGTGCTAGCTATGCCAAGTATCGGATGCAACAATCAGATACCGACCAACGTGGACCAAGAGGAATTTTCTATACGGTTTTTAAGCCCGCAGCCAAAGGGTGGTGAGTATTCCAACTATTACTTGGACGCCGAAGTGGGTGACTCTTTTAATGTTGTTGCCCAAGCTTTGGATGCGGATCTCCAAGACATTAGCGATCAGCTGCGTTGGTACAGTGGAGATATGGATTTAACACCTAGTAGTAGCGCTCAGTGGCTTATAAATACAGATAATGTCGATGTGACTGACTTGGCTCTTGGTGAGCAGGAAATTACTGCCAATATTCAATTTTCAACAGGTGAGTCTCAAAATATCAATTATCAATTTAGAGTAGTAGATCCTAATGGCGGCTATGGTACGAGTTTATATTTTGCTGCGCCGCCACCAACCACGATTAACTCTGCGCAAAATTCACTGCTACAGCTGGAGGCGATAGCACAGGATAATCACTGGGGCGAAATTAGTGATCGTATTGAGTGGAGTTTTGATGGCGAAACGATTCTATCTGGGGCCAAATTGGTTATTGATATCAATAATATTCTTGCAGGGCATCATCAAGTGACAGCAACGGTTTATGGTCCTGAACAATATCTTACGCCGACGGAATGGGGGCCGAAGAAGGTAATATTAACAAAAGATATATTCATTATACATCCACCTGGACATGAAAATGCTGCGCCATTCGAGCCGGACTTTACGGCTTTTGTGGAATGTGACAAATCGATCTATCAAGATGGCGATGGAGATGGCATTACTGATCAATGTGAAGCTGAGGGGACGACATTTTATGGTATGCCGTTACATTGGTGGGGGGCACGCCCGGACCAACCCGATTTGTTTATCGAAATCGACTATATGGCTGATCAAGATGCCGTTCTCGGGGAGCATTTGATGGATCAACCGCGAGAAGGTGCTTTACAGCTTGTCATTGAAAGCTTCGCTAAAGAAGGTATAGCTGTACACTTCGATGTGGGTGACCTTTATGATCAATCGGAAAGTTACGCCGGTGCGCCTCGAGGGATGTATCCTACACGTTTCGACCTAGGTGGTGGCAATCAAGTCCCCTACCGTTCTGCCGACTTTATAAATCCATCGAACACTGACTTGCCGCGAGAATATCGTGGAATTTACCAGTCGCCGGAAAGAAGAAATATTTTCTATTATATGTTATTTAGACGAAACGATAATCACTCTATTCAAGGGGTAGCGCGTATTGCCGGTATTGATGCGATGATTTCTCCGATGGATAGCGTAATATATACCACTCAAAAGCGAGACCAAAAGCAAGCGGCAGTTATCATGCACGAGTTTGGTCACAACCTTAATCTACGTCACAACGGTAATAAAAATTTACCCAAAGGTTCTCCCGTTTATTATAGCGTGATGAACTATTGGTATGACGATGGATCAGTTCCCTTAAGTGGAGAACCGCTCAATCGCGGTGCTGGGTGTAGTTATAATTACAATCCCGTCCTTTACCATCTTGATTACTCACACGGCTTAAATGCCGCTATTGACGAATCTTCGCTAATGGAAGCTGACGGAGTGGGACCAGCAAATCATCCTGATAAAATTGCCCTAGACTTTAATTGTAATCAACAAATTGATGCAAATCCTGTTAAAGTCGATTTAAATAATGAGTATGGTTGGGGAGGAAATGGACAGCTGGAGGTGTTGGAAGATCACGACGATTGGGGCAGCCTTTACTTTTATTTTGTGAACATACATAAACCGGTTACCACAACTAATGAATCACAGACTCAGAGTGAAGATGTGGTGAATTAAGCTCGATTAGTTACAGTTGTGTGATATCAAAAATAGCAGGGAGAGAATATAATGATAGAAATATTTAGAAAGGTAATCAGCATCATCATTTTGGGTGCTGTTATTATCGCATGTGGAAATTCAAAATTCGACGCCCCAAAGAATGTGGTGATCACTGAGGACCAAGCATTCGGTATCTATACGTTAGCTTGGAGCCATCCCTGGCAATACGACATCGATACAATGAATACTATGTTCCATGGTGCTTGGGGTTTCGAGATTGAAGAGACGGTGAACTATGGTAGCAATGTCGAATTACATACCTATTATGCGCGCAGCGATTTTCAACACTCTTTTGAATACCTATATCCAGATGCGCAAAAGGTTATTTATAGAGTGAGGGGATATATAGCCACAATGCATGATGGTGTCTATCTGGGTGAATGGAGCACACCGATAGAGTTAATCAATCATTGATTGGAAAAAAAGTAGATGGGGGGTGCCATTTTAAAAGTATCTCAAGATCCTCCTCTGGAGGAAGTAGTGAATCATACCTCTCCGGCAAAGTGATATTGCCGGTTTTGAAGTGGTTCCCGGATTACATTGCACTTCATCCGGGCTACCTTGCTGTGAGGTTTAATAGAAAGGAAGTCACATGATGAAAAAACACAATCTATATCTTTTGGTCTTTAGTCTTATCGGAACTGGTTGCGCTATGAACCTAGAAATTGACGGGCCTTATGGTACACCATATCAAGAAAACCGAGCCTTAAATATGATTAGTGGCGGCTATGAGGAAGAGCAAATAGACAAAGGCGTTTATAAAATTCGGTATCTGGGTAATGCGTTTACTAGTCCAGAGAAGACACTTAGTTTTTGGCGAAAGAGGGCGTCTGAGTTGTGTCAAGCAAAAGGATATGAGGAGAATTTTGAGCATTCCAAAATTACAAAATCTGCTACGTATGTAGGAACCATTTATTTTGACAGCACTTTCGAGTGGCCGCAGGTAGTTGGCATAGCAAAATGCAATTCGACTAACAGTTGACAAAGTTAAACAAGTTGCAAGAACATTCAGTGGACCCAAGTACGCACAGCTCGGTGTTCCTAAGTTTATTTTGGTCAACATGTAAGTGCATGTGGGCCGCTGATGTTGGCGTTATGTTTATCAGCAAGCTGATCGTATGGATATTAAATATAGGAAAATGATTGGGTGGAAGACAAAGTTCAACTAGAGGCACTTGAAAGAAATATTGCAAAGATCGAAGAGTTTGTTTGAAGTGGTTCCCGGATTACGTCGCACTTCATCCGCAGCGACGAGTATGAGGGCAAATATTTCCGTAGTGTTACTGACTTGGCAATATTATCTCTCTTTCTGCATGAAGAGGTTATTCCAGATCAAAGCGTCAAAGGGAAGCATTATTTTTTGCCGGCGATCAACTCTATACAATTACCCATGCGCATGCGCTATGGCGCTACATAAATTGGGATACGAATCGCCTGCCAGTAAGGGCATTGAATCTTTAGTGAAGCAGATTTATCTCACTAAATTGAAAAAAAACTTGAAAACAGGGTTAGATATCAGGTCAGTAAAACGCTTGATCCAAGGGAAATCGCCTTTTGGCAAAGAAACAAACATGATCCCCATCAAATTAAACTGGCTCACTCAATACTCTCTATGTTGGATTTGGTCGATCAGAGTGAGCACATCGCTATTCTTTCATCAGTTTCAAAATATTGGGAATTAACATCATAAGCAGCCTTATCAACCATAGACGATCGACTCAGTTTGTAATGACACTTATTCCTGCCCATCACATGGGTGATATCGCACGACATGAGAAATTCAGTACAAGGTAGCAAGCAACTATGAAAAGCCAAGCCGTATTACATTTTTTCTGTGGCAAATTAGCAGCGGGTAAATCAACTTTGTCAAAAAAGGTGGCTTTAGAACATAATGCAATACTGATTAGTGAAGATATTTGGCTGGCAATATTATACCCAACTGAAATTAAGAGTTTCGAAGATTATCTTCAGCACTCTGGGCGGTTAAAAACAGTTTTATTTGAGCACGTTAATAAACTACTCACGAGTGGTGCATCAGTAGTTCTTGATTTTCCGGGCAACACTGTAAATCAACGTTCATGGTTTCGAGCCATCTGCGAATCTGCGCATGCAGACCATATACTGCATTATATAGAATCAACTGATGAACTATGCCGATTACAATTACAAAAAAGAAATCAAGAAAAACCACTGGGTTCAATCTATATTTCTGAAACGCAGTTCGATGAAATCACGAAATACTTTCAGGTTCCGTCAACTGAAGAAGGTTTTATCGTCAAAAAATATGAAACAAATTAATTAAGAGGCGGATTAGACAATGCTGCTCATTATTAAATGGCACCATTCAAGCGCAAATTCATGTACTGTAAAGTAAATGATGTAGAGCTGTTTTTTGATACTGAAGGTTCTTTCTTGGAGCCCCAGGGTTCTTCTTATCGAGAAAAATCGACCTTAGTATTTTTACACGGCGGACCTGGCGCTGACCACTCGATATTTAGACCTTCTTTCTCGACGATCCAGAGTGATGCGCAACTCATCTACCTTGATCAACGCTATCAAGGTAGAAGTTCTCGCGGCGATCTAAGTATTTTTAGTCTATCCCAGTTGGCAGACGATCTTAAGAACTTCTGCGATATGTTGAAAATTGTAAAACCTGTCGTTCTTGGCCACTCCTTTGGCGGTATGGTCGCCATGACATATGCAGCTCGATATCCTACCCATCCGGGTGGCCTTGTTTTAGCGAATACCTTCGCGAAACAAATACTGTCCCTTATGTTAGATAAGTTCGCTGAGGTGGGTGGTCATGCTTGCAGAGAGTCCGCCGATAAATTTTGGACCACACCTTCGTTAGAAACCCTCAAACAATACAAAGAGATTGCTGTGCCGTACACGAATCGCCGGTGGGCTAGCGATGCAGTGGAGCGGTATCAAAGAGGATTTCCCAATTCTGAGTTATGCTGCTATTTTTGGGCGGGCGAAGGCAAACAATTTAACTTACTTTCGGAATTATCTAGAGTTGAATGCCCAACTCTTGTTATTGGTGGCGATGCTGATCCAATAGCACCGATAGGTTGCATCAATGAAATTATAGATGCTTTACCAACGCATTTAGTCACATCGTATTTACTCGAAGATTGCGGTCATGTTTTTTGGAATGATCAGCCCCAAAAAGGAATTGAAATAGTAAGAGAGTTTATTTTAAATAAGGTGAGTCTCAATACCGAACAAAAATATTAAGTCACCAATTTACTGCTCATTAATTTTTGTCACTGCATGGTGATTTGGTCTTGCCCATTCATGACATATATCCGCAACTAACGTGATGATATCATCTTCCTGGGTAGCGGCAGGGATTTTAATATCATCAGCTTTTCGTTTCTTACCTTCATTTCCGAGGTAGAAAACATCCCATCCTTTTTCTGAGCGACTAATTTCAATTTCTCTGCCGTAAACATTTAATTTCATAATTTCTGTGACATCTCGCGTCGTGGTGAACAGGTAGCGATCAACAGGAGCAAACCAAAAGCGCAACCTTTAGCGTCCTGTCGAGCATGATCCTGCACTGCTGTGTTTCAGGAAGCACTATTTAAGCATACTGCTTCGTTAAAATACCGATTGATAGTGCTCAACCGTTGGAAACGGGTCGTAATAATGATGGAGTAGCGCCTTCCACTCCTGATATTCCTGGGAACCGCGAAAGCCATCGGTATGGTCTTCAATTGTCACCCAAGTTACCAATAAAAGGTATCGACTGTCGTTTTCAATGCATTTTTTAAGGTCGTGAGACACATAGCCTTTCATTGAGGATATAATTCTTTGCGCGGTGAGAAACGATTTTTCAAAATCGGCTTCTTGCCCTTTCTTTACGTCAAGTATTGCTACTTCGAGTATCACGTTCTCTCCTTAAAGCTCCTAACGGTTCCGTTGTCAGAGCTACAAAACACCAACTTGATTTAGGATAATACCTGTCGCGCTTGTTAGGTTCGGTTGAAGTCTTTATATGCCTTTTACGCGGTAAATTTTTTAACAAAAATTTCTAGTTCTCTAGTGGTTGTTATGCGGTGTAAGCTTTTATTTTTTGCACTATCCTGTACATTTTTAAAGAACTCAGACGTCCAGAATTGAGGAGACATACGCAAGTATTTCCAACTTTCAAATGTGCCCTTTAATACCGAGCTTTCATCCGGCCATCCCTCTGGCTTTACAAAAAGACTTAACATTAATCTTTTCGTAACCCACCAATAGTGAACCCAATAGGGTAGATCAATATAAATAAGTGTATCTGCCGCGTTAATTCGTGCCCTTAATGATTCCAAAGTACCTAGACCGTCTATAATCCAACTGTCAGAGTTTATTATCTTCTCATGCGCTTCTGCATATTTTTCAGGAGCAACTCTTTCACCATTTTTTTTGTATGCGATTAAATCCAATGGGTATAATTTAATACCGGTTGCTGCCGATAATTTTTTGCTTAAGGTAGATTTCCCTCCACCTGGCTTTCCGAACACAGCTACTTTTTTCATATTCTGTTTTTACTATTTAAAACACGTTTCAATTTTTCAGCGTTCGACTACATGCCACACTTGCATTAACCAGCCCGCAAGCATGACTGTAACCAGTTCTCAGGCGACCAACAAAAATTACATCCACTACCCACCAAAGTGGAAGAAAAATTCCTGTTAATTTTAAAATCTTTATAAACAATATATCCTCCTCAAAACTTCTCCTAACATAACGATCAATCCTATCTCACGTGTGTACTATCGGCAAAAAATTATGCTTGTTTAGCTCAAAATTACGCAAACAAGAATTTTAAATCCGAAAGATTCATGATGATAGTTGTGCGCTCTGGAGTGAGCTTAATTCATTTTTTAAGCTTTCGCACACTAAATAGATGGAGGTGATTATCCTCTTCAAAAATGCCTTTGAAACCATAATTTCTATCACCTTAGTAGTATATACAAGATTGATTTATCACTCTATGATCCGCAACGACTGGAGGACATAACTAACTGCAGAAATTAAGATTGGGATGAGTGGTTGGTTTATATTGAATCTCGATTGGCCGCCAAATTATCTAACATCATAGAGCATGTAGAACTCTCTCATTTTTTGAAGAAGCGTTGTAATGATTTTTTTGCCTTATAAAGTGGACGTTAGCTTAACTCGAATACCGATTGCGACGATTTTAATCTGTCTGGGTTGTATCTTTACATTTTTATCTCAACAAGATGCTGACAATCAATTCGCAGAAGGTCTCGATAATTATTGTCAACAAGAAGTTAATACCAGTCTTCGCCAGTTGCTGAGGAACGTTGCTCATGCAGACAAGGGGGATCATTGTGCTGAGATCTTTCTGGCAATTAGAGAGTCACATAAACCAGATGAAAAAATTCGTGAATTGGCAATCTCTGCTACGCCATTAAAACTTTTTGCTCACAGGGAGGATGAGATTAAATATCTTATTGAGCGCCTCTCAGACGGTTATGGTCGTTTCGACGAAAGTGTTCCTCGGAGTTTAACCCAAAAACTGCAATATAATCCCAATCAATATAATGTGTGGAGAATGATTACATCAATATTTTCTCATGCAAATTGGGGGCATCTTATAGGGAATATCCTGTTCTTCTATATGTTTTCAACAGTGGTCGAAATGATTGTGGGCTCAACGTTACTTTTGTTGAGCATGGTTCTTATGTCTGTCACAACGAGTTTGGCTTACAGCTATAGCGTACATGGCGTGCAAGAAGCTTTGCCGACAATTGGTCTGTCGGGAATCGTGATGGGAATGATGGCTATGCTCGTCGTGATCATACCTACCGTTAAGGTGAAATGTTTTTTCTGGTTTTTGTTAATATTTAGAACTTTTCAATTTCCTGCTCTATTTGTGGCAACATGGTATATCGGCTGGGATATTTACAGTCTCGCTGACAGCGGCGCTGATTCAACCGTTAATTACGTGGCTCACGTTAGTGGCGCAGTAACGGGAATTATGTTGGGTCTTTTCTATCGCCTATGTAAGCCGGACTATGTGAGAACTCTTTTAGAGTGCTGATCCTGCCCTTGGTTGGACTGCTCAACAACCTCCCATCAGGGAGCAAAGGAGCCTTTGATGTCCTTGCATGGTTCATTACCCTAAGGCAGAATCGATTTACGATAACTTAGGGTTAGGGAATGAGTAGCCATTGGTATCTGCCAGAGTTGGCGAGGCTTTGACCTCATTATAATCCTTCGGAGAAAATTGTGATGGCTCGATTATGTCTTTTGCTCGCGATTATTATTAGCTTATCTGCCTGTAGTTCCAGCGAGACAACTTTCGATAACGCCTCCGGCGGAAAGTCTTCGGAGGCTGAGCTTAAGCAAAGGAGCACCAATAATTATTTAGCCTACGAGCATTCCGTTACGGTTGATACGACTGAAGAAAGTATCAGCAGCCTCTACCAAAATATTATTAATACGTGCTCGGAGGAGAGAACTAAAAATTGCACGATACTCAACTCCAATATTGACAGTGGAAAATTTATTTCGGCGAAGATTAAATTACGCATCAGCCCAGATGGCGTCGACGATATCATTGCTATTGCTACGAAAGAGGGAAAGGTTACTAATCAAAGCACCAGTGTAGAAGATCTTGCTACCGACATCATAGATGGCGCTAAGCGTATTGACATGCTGAAGAGCTATCGTGAGAAACTTATCGCCCTGGAGAAGAAGGCCAGCGATGATATTGAATCACTCATCAAAGTCTCATCTGAACTTTCTGCTGTTCAATCACAACTTGAAGCGGCGGAGGGATCTAAAGCGCATCTAGTAGAGCGCGTTAATCTGGACATCGTAAACATCACACTTGTGGTGGAAGCAAGTAGATCTTTTTGGCGTCCAATAATAGAGTCTCTCGATGAATTTGGTAATCATTTGTCTGAAGGCATCGCTGAAGCAATAACGGGTATAGCCTATTTGACTCCCTGGTTTATTGTGCTGCTTGGTTTCGTGTACATACTTCGATTTCTATGGAAAAGAAGTAAATTTTCTTCTGTCTAGGAGGATGGATAATTTACTTTTTGCGATACGCTCATGTGATAGTAGACTCCGCTCGATTTTTGTAGAAATGAAGTATTGCTTCTGCTGTATCGGAAATCAAAAAGTTAGCCCAGGGTTTAGCATACCATTTAAAACTAGTGCTAACCCTAAACTTTACTGAGATCTCCAAGTGAGTGCCACCCATCTCA
>OBEQ010010518.1_pt1 | contig 28877 bp, 20 predicted proteins | sample 1670901 | NCBI WGS metagenome assembly OBEQ01 (sample SAMEA104232315, study PRJEB22302) | groundwater metagenome | biome: forest; feature: aquifer; material: groundwater | place: USA | collected 2011-08-07 | depth 5.4 m
CCTTGGTTGGTTCTCAACCGCTAAGTTCCATTTTGGTGGGCAAGGAGGGACTTGAACCCTCACTCTCTTGCGAGAATGCGATTTTGAGTCGCACGCGTCTGCCAGTTCCGCCACTCGCCCGTTTGCGCCAACCCACATTGAGACATGCAGTTTAGACCTCATCATTTTAAGAAAAGCAGACTTTGAACACAAGGCTATTTCGCGCACCCGCGCTGAAGGTTTTTCTTAGAGCCAGACTTTCAAACAGTGCCCGCACAGCCAACTTATGCTAAACTCTCCTCATGAGTATTTTTTGCGACCAGACTGAAGTCAAATTTATCGCAGGCAAAGGCGGCAATGGCTCTGTTCATTTCAGAAAAGAAAAATATGTTGACCACGGCGGTCCTGATGGCGGCGACGGTGGTAACGGCGGCAGCATCGTTTTAATCGCTGATTCAAACATCAACACCCTCGTTGATTTTAATACCAGAAAAATTTTCAGGGCGCATGAGGGCGAAAATGGTCTTAAACAAAACATGCACGGCAGGGACGGCGATGATCTGGTGCTAAAAATCGCTGCAGGAACAGTAATCAAAGATCAGCTTTCAGGTGAAGTCATCGCGGATCTTAAAACGCACAGCGAAAGTTTTGTAATTGCGCGGGGTGGTCGCGGCGGCCTTGGTAATGCGCATTTTAAAAGCTCTACCCACAAAGCTCCCGAATTTGCGGAAACAGGCGAGCAGGGCGAGATCAAAAAAATCATCCTGGAACTGCGTCTGATTGCTGACATCGGCATTATCGGCTTTCCTTCAGCCGGAAAATCGACTCTCATTTCGCGCATTTCAGCGGCCAAACCCAAAATCGCGGCTTACCCTTTTACAACACTCATCCCAAATTTGGGCGTTGTAAATCTGGGTCAGTTTGATCGCAAACTCAAAGATTCTTTTGTGGTAGCCGATATTCCAGGACTCATTGAAGGCGCGCATCGCGGCAAAGGTCTTGGTCACGAATTTTTGCGGCACATCTCGCGCACGCTGCTGCTGGTTCATCTCATCGATCCGACCCGCGAAAACATCAGCGACGATTACGAAACCATCAATCACGAACTTGGCGCATATAACAAAGACCTGGCTGCCAAAGAACAGATTGTCGCAATCAATAAAATTGATCTTCTCGACAACGCTGCTCTCAAAAAACATCTCAAAACCCTGGAAAAAGCTGATCCAAAATTAAAAGGCAAAATCCATTCGATTTCAGCACTCACGGGAATTGGCTTAAAGGAGCTGGTTTTTGCAATGCACCAAAAATTGCAGAAACTGAAAAGTACTCAACAAAAACAGCAAAAAATTGACGAGCAGGAATTCAAAAACATTGAAAAAGTTTTCAGGCCGCATCTGGAAAGAAAAAAATTTACCGTCAGTTTTGTGCGCACCAAAGTCGAGGCCGCAAGCGGCAAAGCGCGCAAAATTTTCGATGTTACTGGCGATCGTATTGAACAGGTTGTTAATATGACCGATCTTGAAAATCCCGAAGGCCTTGAACGCATTTACCATTTTTTAAACAAAATGGGCATTTTACACGAGCTGCGTCGACAGGGAGCAACGGTTGGCGATAAAATCCGCATCGCCGGAAAAACACTTAAAATGCGCTCATTATGAAGCTCATCATCGGTCTTGGAAATCCTGGCAGAGAATACGAAAAAACGCGCCACAATGCTGGATTCATGATCGTGGAGAACTTGCAGCAAAATATCGGCTTCGAACCTTTTCACTTTGAAAAAAAATTTAAAGCCGATGTAAGTATTGGCAATGTTGAAGGCGAAAAAATTGTCATCGCAAAGCCACAAACCTTCATGAACCTTTCCGGCGAAGCTGCCCAAATAATTATCCAGTTTTACAAAATTCCACTCCAAAACTGCCTGGTCGTTTACGACGATCTCGATCTTGCTTTCGGCCAGATTCGCATTCGCAAACAGGGATCTGCTGGCACACATAATGGCATGAAATCAATCATTGCCAGTTTTGGCAGTGAAGATTTTCCGCGCCTGCGCTTTGGCATTGAAAGCAGGGGAAAAGCAGATGGTCCGGAAAAATCACCTCCCGCATTTGCCGCAAGCCAGGAAACCAGCTCATTCGTACTCTCAACTTTCAGCAAAGATGAACAAAAAGAACTGGGATCTGCGATCAAAAAAGCTGTCCAGGCAGTCAAAATCTGGCTTATGGAAGGGATAGATCAATCAATGAATCGTTTTAATGCCTAGGCTAAAAAGCCCCCTCAAAAACTCCGCTTGCATTTTCAGACGGTTTTCAGTAGATTAGCTCAGCAAATCTTTAAAAACACCCTTTAAAAAAATACCTATGTTCGCAGTTATAGAAATCGGCGGACGCCAATATAAAGTCGCTGAAAAACAGCAAATCGAGGTCGAAAAACTCGAAGGCGATGCCGGCAAAAGCCTCAAATTCAACAAAATTCTACTGCTCGCTGATGAAAACGGCAAAGTAGAAGCCAAAATCGGCCAGCCTTATCTTGCCGGAGCTAGTGTGGAAGCCAAAATCATCGACCAGTTCAGGGGAGAAAAGGTGATCGTCCACAAATTCATCGCCAAAAAACGCCACTCCAAAACCCACGGCCATCGCCAGAATTACACACGGCTCGAAATTACGGGGATTAAAGGCTAGCAAGTTAAACAGCTAAACAGCCCTTTACAAAATTCCAAAAACCTGCAAACCATCGACCGGTCCATGAAAAACAATGGACTGAATTTTGCTTAACTGGGCAACTGTATAAAACTATTAAAACCTAAAAAAATCTCAGCTGGTTCTGAAAGTCGAGGATCAAAAATTGACTTTTGCTTTATTTTATGAGAAAATTCGCGCTCCCCATGATACAAAAAAAATGACCACCCAAAAACCAGCTGAAGGAAAAAACTACAGGGAAGGGGGACAAACCCCATCTTCAACGAGCGAAAGAAAGTCAACATCCGAAAACCCCTCAAGAATAAGAAAAGCCATCCATCGAATAAAAAAATTATCGCGAAGTGGCGTTCTAGTTGCGCTAGGCCTTTCGTTTTTAGCCCATGAACCGGTCGTACATCCCATTGTTGAAGAAAATTTCAAAAGATTTATCAGTGATCCATGGGAACAATGGCAAAATAATCAAAAGCAGCAGCAAACAAAAGAACATCTATCTTTAACTTTACAGGAAGCTTTTGAAAAAGATAGGCAGGATGTGGAGGAACGCAATAAAAAACGGAAAGAGCGCATCCAGGAACGGGCAGCTGAGGCACGGGCATTCAAAAAATTTCTCAGGGAGGATGAAAATTACAAAAAAATCTCAAAAGACCATATTTATTTCGATATAGAGTATTTCAGCCAGGGTATGGAGGTTGAAGATATCGAAACAGCCAAAGAAGTTTTCGCAATGGTTAACGACAGTATAAAAATCGCTGATCAGCAAAAACCACTTCAAAGTGAATTACAGGAAATCGCAGCAGATTTTATGCCGCCTGGTTCACATGATCCTACCAAAACTTCAGCAGTGTATACCCTCAAGAAATCTTTAGGACCACAGACACAAAGTTGCGTTGCCCGTTTTAGACTCATGGTTATGGCTTTAGCAATGAAATATCCAGGGCTTCAAGATCATATTTACATGCAAAAATTTGGCGACCATGTTCGCACGCTTTTCGAGGTTGATGGGAAACGTCACATTCTCGATAAAGGAGAGGTTACGGATTTTCCTGATGAAAAAACTTTCAAATATAAAAATGAAGTGATGCCTTTTGAAGTGTGGCTTGGCATCTATGCAGGCATCAAACCCAGTGAATTTAAAAGTCGCATCGAAAAATATGGTCCTGAAAAAAAGACAACTGCAGAGTTCCCGCGTATAACTGATGATCTCTTGGATGATTCTGATAATGCTGATCTTGATAATCTTGGAACAGCTGATAGTTGGTACCAACGAGGGGGTTATGAAAATAACTGGCCTTTTACTTCAGCTGGAGATAGCGAAGAAGGAACTGCATATTTCTCTACTGGATCGCAAAGCATTGCGCAGTCAAACGAAATTTCTGCCCTCAATTCTAGCACCAAAAAAGAGTGGCAAGCTCCCCAAAACACGGTTATTTTTGAAGAAAAACTCACTACTGCTCTTGTTGAAAAGCTTCTGGGGCAAAACGAAAATCTAAAAAGTAGAATTATATTTAAAAATTTGAAAGAACTCGACCAGGAGATTGCCATGGCAATAGTCCAGGCTCTTCAGGAAAGCGCACGTAGAGGTCAAATGCACAGCCTGGTTTTTGAATCCTTAACCCAAATATCCAAAGATGCAGCAATGGAATTGAATAATGGCGAAGCCAAAATCTTCTATATGGAATTTCAGGCATTAAAGCAAATGCCAACTGACCTTGCTGAAGTTTTACGTTTCTTCAAAGCCAATATGATTTCGTTGAAAAGAATGAAAATTTTTTCTGCAGCAGCAGCAGAGGCTTTGGCCGGTCCTGAGACAAAACTGACCGACTTTTTTGACATCAAAGATCTTTTGCCCGAAGGAATACCCGCTGATTTAAAAATTCCACAACAGGGGTTACTGGTTCAGCAACCCGAACGAAGAGGTCCAAGTCTTGAAATTGAAGGACTTTTAGGACTTTCCAGAGAGGCCGGAAAGGGCTTCGGACGCTACAACGGGGAACTCTATCTTGTCAATTGTAATGTAAGTGCTGTAGCTGGAGAAGAAATAGCCAAAACCATTCAACCTAGAATAACGATAAGAAACCCCGTCAATGCAGAAATATTGAAAGGACTGAAATCCTACCATGGACAATTGAATATAGAAATAGTAGAAATGACAGACGAATTCGCCGAAGCCATAGGTCAGCTTTCTGCCATATTTATCAGTCTGACGGTGAAACAGCTGACCGGGCATCAAGCTGAACTTATTGCTTTGAACAAAACCGGTCTTAGAGTGATGACGATCAATGGACCTACACCGCCTGCGATCGCTGAAATTCTTACCACACACCGTGGCAATCAGCTCCAACTGCCAAATCTTACGGTTCTAAACCCATCTATTGCCGAAAAGTTTGCAGAATATAATGGTGATCTGGATTTATCGGCAATTCGGGAAATGTCAAACATCGAAATAGCCAGAAAATTCGCCAGAAGGAAAAATCGGACAGAACTTAATCTGGAAAGCATAACCCCGGAAGTCACTGAAGAATTAATAGGAAATCCAAACTTTAATTTGAGGGGCATAAAACATATTACTCCGGAACTCATAAAAGTATTGGCCAAAAAAGGAGGTATCTCACTAATGGCACTTCAATCGATTGATTTTTTATCAGCCCAGGAATTAGGAAAACTCCACGTGGACCTGGAAATCGCTCTGCCTGAAAACACCGATCCAAAAATAGTTGCCGAGATCGCAAAAGTTGATGGCAATCTCAACATCAACTTTCAGGGTGACATCAGAAAAAACGGCCTTACCATTGAATTGGCAAAAGCGTTAAGACACCATCGGCACTTTCTAACCCTGAATCATGGCAATAATTGGAGCCTTGAAATTTACCATGAGCTTGCAAAACACGAAGGAAAAGGTTTGAGAATATTTGGACTATTCAATATGAATCTTGAAATTGCAAAAGAATTCCTGAACTATCAGGGAAAACTTGACCTGACAAACAGCCAAACCATGGAAGCGGGGGTGTACGAATTACTGCAAAAAAGAAAGGGCGGAACCGAATTTATACCGATCCCACCTGGCCCATAGCGTAAATACTTTAGCATTTTCAGAAGTCTCCCTTTATCCACTCCAAAACTGTTGCCAAATCTTTTGGCAGAGCTGCCTCAAGAGCAACTCTTTTTTTTGTGCCAGGAAGTCGAAATTCGATCCGGTGCGCATGCAGGAACTGCCTGCGAAATCCCAGATTCTGATCAAAAAACTTATTCAACTTTTCACGGCCATACAAAGGATCGCCAACCACTGGAAAACCAATGCTCGCAAAATGTATGCGTATCTGATGCGTTCTGCCCGTGACCAATCGCACTGCAACATAAGAATAATGCGCTTCAGGCAGGGCTCCCTGACGCAGCGGCTTTTTCTTAAAATATTCCAAAATCTCATAATGCGTTAAAGCCTTGCGCCCGCGCGACTCCGCCACCACTGCCATTTTTTTGCGATCAGCTGAACTTCGCCCAATCGGCGCATCAATCGACCCTCGTCGCGGTTCAAGATGCCCAGCCAACAGCGCAACATAGCTCTTTTCAATGCTGCGCTCCTTCATCTGCGCGGCTAAATCCTGGTGCGCCAGATCATTTTTGGCGACTATGATAAGTCCGCTCGTGTCTTTGTCTAGCCTATGCACAATTCCCGGACGCATCACCCCGGAAATACCGCTCAATTCGCCTTTGCAGTGATGTAAAATCGCGTTCACAAGACTATCTTCCAGATACGACTGCCCGGCTCCGGGATGGGTCACCAGTCCTGCTGGCTTATTAATTACCAGCAAATCCTTATTCTCAAAAACGATATCAAGCGGAATTTTAGCAGCTTTAAGCCGCAGTTCTATTAGCGGCGGAAAAAAAATCTCGACTTTCTGGCCTTCTTGAAGAGTTAAACCCGCTTTGGCAGTTTTACCATTCACCAAAACCTGACCTTCCTTGATGAGTTTCTGCAAAAAATGGCGGGTACTCTTAGGAAAATGAAGCACCAAAATTTTGTCGAGCCGCTGGGCAATCTCCCGCTCACCAACGATAAAACTTTTCTTTTCGCCTTCCATCTTGGATTGTCATAAAAGCTATTTAAGCCTATTATAGGCCAGACTTTTCCAGCATACCATGGCAGCCAATAAAGACCTGCAAAAAATTCACCAGCTCTTAAACCGCGGAACCGTTGAAGTTGTGGTTAAAGCCGATCTCGAAAAAAAACTGCTTTCCGGGCGTAAATTAAACGTCAAACTTGGTTTAGATCCATCTGGCGCCGATCTGCATATCGGCCACATGGTTGTTATCCGCAAGCTGCAGGCATTTCTGGAACTCGGCCATCAGATTTTTTTACTTTTTGGAAATTTTACCGGCCAGATTGGCGATCCCAGTGACAAAGCTGAAACTCGCAAACAAAAAACCCAGGAGGAACTTGAAAAAAATGCGCAGCACTATCTGAATCAGGTCAAAAAAATTCTCGATATTAAAAAAATCAAAGTGGCCTGGAATGCCGACTGGTTAGGCAAATTACGCTTTGCCGATGTCGTTAAACTCGCTTCCAATTTTACGGTTGCGCAGATGCTGGAGCGCGACATGTTTCAGGAGCGCATAAAAGCTGGCGCGCCGATTTCCATGCACGAATTTTTCTATCCGCTCATGCAGGGCTACGATTCAGTGGCCCTAAAAGCCGATGTCGAACTTGGCGGTACTGACCAGACTTTTAACCTGCTTGCAGGTCGCGTCCTGCAGCGCGCTTACGGCCAGACACCGCAGGATATTCTGACCGTGCCGATTCTTGAAGGCACAGACGGCAAAATGAAAATGGGCAAATCAACCGGCAACTATATTGGCGTCAATGAATCGCCCAAAGAGATGTTTGGCAAAGTCATGTCCATTCCGGATGAGATGATTGTGCGTTATTTTGAATTGGCCACCGAGGTGACCGATGAAGAGATTGCGGACATCAAAAAAGATCTTGCAGAAGGCAAAAACCCGCGTGATCTAAAAATGCACCTCGCGCGCGAAATCGTCAGTATTTATCATGACAAAAATGCAGCGCAAAAAGCGCAGCAGGAATTTATTGAAATTTTTTCGAACAAAGGTTTGCCTGAAAAGATTGAAACCAAAATTTTTGCTGTACTTAAAATGCCGGTTGTGGAACTTTTACTTGAAGCCGGCCTTGTGCCTTCCAAAAATGAAGCGCGTCGCATGGTGCAAAGCAGCGCCATCAAACTAGATGGAGAAAAAATCACCAGCAGCGAAGAAATCATTGATCTTAAAAAAGAACGGCTCATTCAGGTTGGAAAGCGCAGATTTCTCAAAGTGAAATGCAACAAATGAAATGCAACTCCCATTAAGCAAAATTCTCCGCACCAACAAGGCCCATTTACAGGGTCTTGAAGCGCTCGGACTTAAAAATATCCGCGACCTTTTGCTGTATTTTCCGCGGGCATACAACGATAAAACCATTTACACGCCCATTGCCGAACTTAAGCCCGGGGAAATAAGCAACGTCAAAGGCATTTTAAAAAACCTTTTCCACAAGCGCGCGCGCACAGGCAAGGCACTCACGCGCGGGATTTTAAGCGATTCCACCGGCTCAATTGAAGTGATCTGGTTCAATCAGCCTTATCTTGAGCGCGTTTTAAAAAACGGCCAGGAAATCATTCTTTCCGGAAAAGCCAAATACGGCTTTGGCAGGCTTAGTCTCCAAAGCCCCTCCTTTGAAGAAATCAAACAGGAACAGACCCACACCGGCCGCATTATTCCTACTTATCACGAAAATGAATTCATCAGTTCCAAATGGCTGCGCGAAAAGCTTAAACCCCTGCTGCAAACCTGGGCTGCCCACTTTGAAGAATACCTGCCTGAAAGTATTTTGCAGCACTATCACTTAATGCCCTACCGTGACGCAATTCAAGCAGTCCATTTTCCCAAAAACGACCAGGATCTTAATCAAGCCAAAAAACGCCTCAGCTTTGACGAACTTTTTTTACTGCAGCTAAAAGCTCTCCAAAAAAAATGGTACTGGCAGAATATTGATTCGCATGAGCAAAAAGCCATCAAAATCGACCCCGGGATTCAGGAATTTTTAAAAAATCTGCCTTTTGAATTGACCCGGGCGCAACAAAAAAGTCTGCGCGAAATTCTGGAAGATCTGCAAAAACCTTATCCCATGACGCGACTTTTACAGGGCGATGTTGGTTCCGGTAAAACAGTTGTGGCTGCTGCAGCGATTCTGAACACCATCAAAAATGGCTATCAGACAGCCTTAATGGCACCAACCGAAATTCTGGCCAGACAGCATTACCATACTGTTTTCAAACTGCTCAAACCGTACGGCTTCAATATTCAGTTTATTGCCGGATCCACGCCGCCAGCAATCAAAGAGGAAATTGTCTCGCAGCTTAAAACCGGCACAGCCCAGGTCGTCATTGGCACGCACGCGCTCATTCAGGAAAATATCGGTTTCAAAAATCTTGGTTTGGCCATTATTGACGAACAGCATCGTTTTGGCGTCAGGCAGCGCGATATCTTGAAATCGCAGGGCAGTCCACATCTTTTAAGCCTTTCAGCTACGCCAATTCCGCGCACGCTGGCGATGACGATTTATGGCGATCAGGACATTTCAATCATTGATGAAATGCCAACAGGTCGAAAGCAGATTATCACGCGCATTGTGCCGGAAAAAAAACGGCGCGACGCTTACGCATGGATCGAAAATCAGGTTCAGGAAGGCCGCCAGGCTTTTATTATCTGCCCGCTCATCGACGAATCTGATTTTTTGGAAGTCAAATCTGCAATCAAAGAATACGAATTTTTGCAGGAACAGATTTTTCCGAAGCTCAAAGTTGGCCTGCTGCATGGCAAAATGAAGTCGCACGACAAAGAAGAAATCATGACGCTTTTTACGCTCAACAAAATTCAGGTGCTGGTTTCAACTTCAGTGATTGAGGTCGGGATCGATGTGCCGAATGCCACGATTATGGTCATTGAGGCTTCAGAGCGTTTTGGACTTTCACAGTTGCACCAGTTTCGCGGACGCGTGGGAAGAGGGGAACACCAATCCTATTGTTTTCTCTTCACCAGGGCAAATTCCGAAAATGGTCAGAAAAGATTACGATCAATGGTTGAACATTCCAGCGGTTTCCGCCTTGCCGAAATTGATTTACAACTTCGCGGTCCGGGCGAAATTTATGGAGTGCGCCAAAGCGGCATCCCAGATCTAAAAATGGCTTCCTTAAGAGATTCCGCAACCATTGCCCTTGCGCGAGAGGCTGCACGGCAAATCATCAATGATGATGCCACGCTGGCAGGCCACCCCAAACTCAAAGCCAAAATTGCTGATCTGCAAGAGGTTTTTGTGAATGATTAAGTTCCTGTTGACTACAAAAATTGCCGGGTTAAAAGCTGTTGAAAAAAACTAAAGCGCTAAAGTCCGCGTTTGATTCTTCTTATCGTTTCCAGGATCCAATTCAACCAGTATTTTGGGGTGATCGCCATATCCTGCGCATGCACATATTCCTGCGCAAACCCGCCAAAACCTTTCTTAAAAAGTGAAAGCCCGGCCCAGGGATGTCTTGGCTTATCCTCAGGAGAAATACCCCAAAAGTTATAAAAATCGCAACCGCGCTTTTTGGCTTCTTCAATAATCGCCCATTGCAATAAATATGGTGCCGGAATTTTTGAATGCGTGGATGCGCCATGATGATAAAACGCCGAATCGCCGTAAAAAATAATCATGGCAGCAGCCAAAATTTCACCTTCATGTTTGGCAAAAAACCACTGCGCCTGATCACCAAAAGTTTCAAATTCTTTTCGCAAATAAGCTTTTGAAAACGGCGTAAAATTCTGGCGATCAACCGTCTGCTGATAAACTTTCCAGAAAAACTCAGCATCATTAGGATCGCTGCTGAAAGAGGTTTCAACCTCATCTTTTTGGGCCCGCTTAATGCAATAACGTGTCGTTTTGCGCATACCCATTAAAAGTTCATCAAGCTGATTATCGAGTTTCAAAATCCAGGCAAGTTCGGGATGCATATGAATCGGCGCCTCACGAAAACCAGGATCGTAAAAAATTTTCTGATTTTCCGGCGCATTTAAGAGCAGGGGACAGATGCGCACAAAATCACAGCGCTCTTTTTTAGCGAGATCGCGTAAAGTGTTGGTTAAAACCTTCAAAATCTCGGCCTTGAAAGCCGCATTTTGAGCATTATGCAAAGCATTGTGCACGGCTTCCTTGATGCCGGCAAAAATCGGCCCATGCGGACAAAACAAAAACGTCCCGCGCCTGGCTTCAATTTTCAAAATCAATGCACAGGCAATGAGCTGACGTTTATTGCCATTGAACTCATTGGCATTGCCAAAAATTCCGAGCCGCCAAACTTTGCTGCCCATTTTCTGGTTAAAATCTCCCCAAGCCCAGGAATGGAGAAAAGTCGGAGGCTTGGCCACGTTCATAAATCCTTCCCACTCATCCCTGCCATGAATTTCCCTGATTTCAATCTGCATAAAAATGTTTGATCAATGAAACAATTCTTTTCGCATCCTGCACGGAAATATTGATACTTGTTGGTAAATTTAGACTTTGCCTGGCAACTTTTTCAGCGACTGGACAGCCTGCAGGATCATACATTATTTTTTTTAGATCCACATCTTCCGGAGCGATCGCGGTAGTATACCAGTCACCAAGATAAATTTTCTGTTTACGCGCTGCCTGCAATAAATCCGCAGCCCTCTGAGTTTGAACAGTATAGCGCAGATAAATCGACCACGGATCTTTTTTCGGCAACTTCAATGCTCCCAGCTTTGCCAATTGCTGCAAACTTTTATCATAGACATCCGCAATTTGCCTGCGATGCTCATTCAATCGCGCCAATTTATAAAATTGCTTAAGCGCGAGTTCGGCAAGCGCATTGGGAAATTTTCGCATCACAAATGCAGGGTGCTCACCACGCCGCTCCTCTTCATAAACCGCCCTGGAAAGCACGCCAAAAAAAAATGCGGCTTTCAAAACGATTTGGCCGGCTCTCAAAAAATCATAGCTTGCTTTGGCAAAACCAGTAACAAGTGGATGGAGAAGTTGCTGATGAATCCAGGCTCGCGAAGCCGCTTTACAGCTTTCATGAAAAGCCTGCACCTTTGCTGCAATTGAAGCATCGTTCGTAGCAATTGCTCCACCAAAAACCGACGAAATCACTTTATCGCGGCCAAAGCTGAAAAAACTGGCATCCGCGCGGGTGCCTGCGTGCTGATCTGCACACATTGTCCCAAGCGCATGCGCACAATCTTCAATCACCAAAAGACCATTTCTCCTGGCAACTGCCATTAAATTTTCCATGTCAGCAGGCTGTCCAAAAGTGTGCTGGATAATCAAAACTTTACTGCGCGCTGTTATTTTTCGTTCAAGATCGCTTAGAGACATGGTCAGAGTTTGCTCATCAATATCAACATAAACCGGTTTAAGTCCGGCCCACAAAACCGGCTCCGGAACAGCAACACAGGTATAGGCTTGAAGCAAAACTTCATCTCCAGCTTTCAAATTTCTGAGCTCCTGAAACGCCTTCAAAATCGCATACAGACTGGTCCGTCCACTCTCAAACAAAAAAACATGCTCTGCCGGCAACCAACTTTTTAATTCCTGTTGCAGTTTAGAAAGCGCTTCACCATGCTGCCATTTTTTTGGCTCCAGTAAAAGCCTGAAAGCAAGGGCAATATCATCTTTTTCCGAATTCGGCGAAAGCGCCGTAAAAATTGGTTTCATAAAATTACTTTCGTAATGTCGGTTTTTGGCCACAGCATGGGCATTCACCAGCGCCTTTCCAGGTACATGCACCGCTGGAGCTGTGTGTTAAAAATTGAATATTCATATCCAGATCTTTTTCAACTTCCCGCGGATAAATAAAAGGATTCTGCAAAATATCGGTCCTGATTTCTTCGCCATTCAGAAGCAGGGGAATATCACAGCCAATTGAGAGCGTAACGCGATCGCTGCCAACAAAACCAAAACGGCCGGCCTTTTTTGTTTTGCCAATACGCACAAATTGCTCAACTGATGGATCAACCGGCACCCACTGCCCATGCGGCAACATGAATTCCGCCCAGGCATGCATGCTATTTTTGCCATAACCGGCCCAAAATCCGCTGACAACCCTGGCCGGCACACCAAGCGCAATACAAATCGCACAAAAAAGCGCATCAAATCCGCCGCAATCAACTTTTTTTGTCGTAAGCGCCTCTTTGGCAGAGTAAAGACCTAAAATCGGATCCGCATACTCAAGATCTTGAATGACAAATTCGTTGATACGCTTCAAAACCCTGATAACATCATCGTCCTTTCCCTTCAATTTTCGCGCCAATTTCTTGATCTCATGATCATCAGCATTGATAAAACGATTGGCACTGCAAAAATTTTTACTGATTTGCTCATCGACATTTTTATAATCTTCAAAAGAAAAATTCTGATGCAGATTCAAAACAGGGGAGGGCAGAGTCAAAATCTCGAACGACTGACGAAATGTCTTCGCCTCTTCCTTTTGCAAAGACACTTGCCAAATAACATATTTATTTTTTAAAAGGACATCCTGACCAATGCCATCAACCTGTGGATCAAATTTTGGGGTCGACTTCAGCTCCTGGCTTTCAAGATTACGCGTCTCCGGCATGACCAAAAAAAAATTTCTGGTCTGATTGGATAAATTTTTTATCGAAACTTCATAAGTAACTTGCCGTAGTTGTGGCAAAACATAAAAAATAAAAAAACCGGTCCTTTCACGAACCCTCGTCACAAGATTTCGAAATTTCGCTTTCAAAGAGAAGACAGGCATGGCTGAGATATCGAAAATTTTTTTTAAACGCCTTTAAACGCAAATTTTAAGGTCGTAAGGTGAAGATGTGAGCTAATCGCCTAAAAGTCATCGCCCAATAAAACCAACCAGCATAATAGCAAAATATCAAAGAATAACCAACCAAAAGGCTTAAAGCACAGCATGAACAACTTTTTTGCCCGATTCATCTCCAACCTATTATTTTGCACAATATACCTTGTGCAAAGTTTCTAACCTTTCGGATAATCCACAATCTTTTCAGCCAACAATGCTGTTAATGTCATTCGCGTTGGCCGATTTATATCCAGGGTCTGCTTTTCTAAAAAATCATAAATACGTCTAGCAAAATCCCCACTATTTAGAACAATTCGCAGTTTATCAACCCTTTGTGAAAAAGTATTCAAATCACCGAACTCCGAAGCTCCATCAGTATTTGCCAGAATCATCACCAACTGCTCAAAAACAGCTGCACGCTGAGGCGAAACGGCAATTTCATTCAACGATTTGCCAAACAATTTTTCACAGGCAAAAGCCAAAACATCATCGCTAAAAATTTTATTGTAATCATCATGAAAATTCATTCGCGGCAGAACCTCGTTAACAGCAAGATGATCCAAAACCATGCGATTAACGGCTTTCCTTAGATCTTTTTGATCAACCACAACCGGGCCGGCATTATCAGCATTTTTATCATAAAAAACATATTTTGCATCGCTGAATCCATGCGCGCCATTCATGTCAATCTCCATTTCAACCTGAAAACTGCCTGGATAAGTGAGAGTGTAGCGATTAGTTTGTGAATCATAGGAATCAATACGAACCGCTCCAGAAACTTCCGCAGCATCCTTGGCTGAAGCAATAGGCTGATCATCAGCTTTAGTATCGTGCAAATCCAGCACTGACGAAACAAATTTTCGACCCTCTTCCATTGCCTGTTTATACTCCCCTGTCGCATTTTTCTGTTCTTCCTCATCGATCATTTCATCCCAGGAATCATCGTCCAGATTTTCGTCTTCGCCATTATCAGCCATTTTAATCATTTTTCCATGCGCAAAACGCCATCGAGAATTGGCAAAAAACTGCTGTTCAAAACCCTGAACAATATCTTCAAATAAAAGCCTTACACTCTGGAGAGGTAAATTCCCAAGCCCGCAGCGATTTTTAAAGGTCCCAAAAAGCTCTGCCTTCTGCTGCATATTCAATCTGGAATATTGAAAAAGCTGCTGTTCAAAAAGTGGATCATGAATAAAATCAAAAATCTTTTCATCAAGTTTAAGCGGGCTTGCAAGTTTTTCATCATCAATAAATTTCTTGATCCGCAAAGAAAAATAACGGTCAGACATGATACGGATAAAATGACCTCCCTCTTCTAGTACAAAAGACTTCTCGGTTTCGCTGCTCGCATTGGCGGAAACACGGCTCTGATAATTCTGCCGCGTGTCCTTCAAAAATTTACGAAATGTTTTTCGCTCCATAAATTCCTGCATCATGGTCTGGTTGACAGCCATTTTTTCCTGCCTTGAGCCATCGCGAAAAAGAGAAATGTCGTCTTCAAAGTTGTTTGCACGGTTGAGACTGGCCAGCTGAAAATACTCGCCTACTCTGTCCCTGGTCTCCCTTCTACCAAGTTTTTCACGATAAATGCGCAATTTCTCACGGGTTTTCGGATCAAATTTGAAACGAAAATGATCAGAGATCTGCTCTCTTGAAAGCGCTTTTTCAAATTTCTCAGCTCCATGTTCACCCATAGATTCAAATATGAATTGCCAAATAAATCAAATATCGTTTAATTATAAATTATATTAAGAATTTTGGCAATGTTCTCGCAATAAACTTCGAAAAAATGTACGTAGAGGTAATTTTATGGTAAGATGTAAAGATTTACAAAAACTTTTTTGGTTTTTATATGACTCAACCTCAACAACAGGGGCCTGAAGGAGAAGGAAAAGAAAAAGCTTCTGCCAATCCTGGAGAATCAAAAGAAGATATAAAATTGCAAAAAACCCGCGGGCGCACAGATGTCGCTTTAGATGTTTTAGAAGAGCAAAAAGTTCATACACTGGAAAGAAAACAATTTGAACTTCAAACCAATGCGCCGGAGTTTGCTCATCTTGATGTAAAAGAGTCGGCTGAAAAACAAAAACCCGCTTTATATGCTCTGGCCGGAACTACAATGTTTGAGCTGATTCCGTACTTGCTTGTTAAGGGAATTTCTCTTGAAAGTTTGCAGGATTTTTCAGCATTTCGTGCTCCCCCACAAAATCTTGATACTATTTTCAAAAGTTGTCCCAATCCAGAAGGAATTGTTGATTTGCAGTCTTCTTTTGAAACTATTCGGACCATTGTTCTTTCTTCAGTAGAAAATCCCGGTTCTGTAAAAGCCGAATGGGGGAAATTTTGGCCAACAATGATACAGATGGGTCAAGATGGCGTTCCCGCTTTACAATCTGCACTGGATCATAAAAATCCCCTTTCTCCTCCTGATGTTGCGCCTGATGGTAAAACAAAAGATAAAGAAGACAAAGGTATTTTTGATAGCTTTAGTTCTACTGAAAAATATGCCTGTCTTGGTGTTGCGGCTGCAGTTGCAGGCTATGGACTTTATAAACTTTTTGATTGGTTATCTGAAGATAAAGTTGACACTAAGTCTGACAAAAAAAATACTCCGGCGCAGTCGTCACATGGGTTTTGGAGTACTATGGAAAGTGTAGCGGAGTGGACGGGCGTTGCAGCTTTAACTACTTTTGGCCTTGGACGTCTTTCAGAGATAGACTTTGCAAGAAAATGGCTTAAGGAAATTGGCCTTGACGATTTCCGGATAATTAAAGCTGTGCGGCTGCTTTCGCATTTTGAGTTTCAAAAAGCCTGGGAAATGATTTTGAATGGTATAAATGAAACTGACGCCCAGAAAAAACTTTATGGAGAGGCCGCTCAAAAAATTACTGAAAAGATAAAAATTCCCGTCACTCCTGATACGATCCGGAAAATTGCCGATGCTAAATTTTTAGATTTGTTTCCCCAGAATCTTGTGGGAAAGTTTGGCAAGGCGATTTCGGACCTTGGTGCAACTACTTTAGAAAAACTGCCTATTATTGGAAATTTTTTAGAAGAAGACACAGCTTTCAAAAAAGAGTTCATGGCCATTCAAAAATATTTGGAACTTCCGGAAGTAAAAAAGCAGATTACCAACATTAACCCGGGAGCACAGGTACCCGTAGAGTATGTTTTTGGGAAACTTTTTGATGTTGAGTTGACTCCTCCTCCAACTGCCGAAGTAGAGGCCCAGGCATTTGCCACAACTCCGGTGGTTCCTGCCGGGCCTGAAGGACAAAAGGCCCAGACTGATACCACTGAAGAAAATAAGGATCGTGAAGGCAATCACCAAAAAATGGTAACAGAGATTCTGAAAGGTGAAGTTAGTGGTGATACGGTAAAAAAAACACAAGAAGATGTTGAAAAATTTATTGATCAGCTCACTGATATAGAAAAGGCATCTACGGGTTATTGGAGCCGCGAGGCTGAATTGTGGCGAAAATTTATCGGACGTATTCCAGACCGCAAAATTGATAATGAGGATTGCGTGGCATTTATGCAGCAGTTGGATCATGTCGAGGGTATGGATCGCGCTATTTTACAGGATTATCGAACCCAGGCTGCTGAACTTCAAACACAGCTCAAAGAATTGAAAAATGGCAAAAAGCTTTCCGATTCGGAAAAGACAGCATTGCATCAAGGGATTGATAAGTTTTATAAAGATTACAAATTTGTCGCAGAGAAATTACAGAATGTGAATGGAAAACGAATTCAGGAAGAGGAGGCGGAGAACAGATCTTCCGAGGCACAAAAAAATACTAAACATCTGGTAAATGGTATTTGGCTTCTTGGAAATACTTTATGGGGTATTCCGTATAGTGTTTTTTATTGCGAAAATTTGATTAAAGATAAAGATGAAAAAAATGGTTCGATCGTAAAAATCTATGCGGTGGCTACTGTTGCGACGACTGGTTGGGGTGCATACAAAGGTGGTGTAGGAGGAGCTTTACGAGGATCACTTAAACCTCTGACCTGGACTGGAAAGCAAGGCGCTGAAACTATACGGTATCTGGATTACTTGCAGTTTCAAAATCACACTATGGAACAGGTTGCAAAGGGCATTATGAAGCCGCAGGAAGGTATTGATAAACTGATTGAATACGCAAGAATCCGTGGATATAGGATGGATGGAAATAATCTTGTTATCACCACAAATGGTAAAGTTTTCCCAGTCGGTAAAGTGAAGAACGTTGTGAGAGGTGAATTAACTAAAGACAGAGCTCATTCCCTGGAAGTGAAAATTCAAAATTTGAGAAACTTGAAAGATTTACGTGAAAATTTTGGTAGAGTCCAGGGAAATATTGATAAATTGACTCAGGAAGCTGAGGTTGCAAAATTAGCTGCCGAGGCGGCGAAAGGTACCTCTACCGAAGCGGTTACCGCTTTAAAGGCTCAACATGCTGCTCAAAATCTTGCGAAAGCTAATGTTGAACTTGAAGAAACTGCCGGAAAATTATTGGTTGAATTTAATAAAGTTTCTCCCGCAAACAAACTTCAGACAGTTGGAAAAGTAGCGGGAGTAGCTGGAGCTGTGATTGGTTTAGCAGCCGCCATCTATATGCTTTACGATAGTAGTTCTCAACTTTATAAAACCACGAAAGATGAGACATTTCGTGAAGTTGCAGCTACCGGTGAGCGGTCAGCTACCGCTTTAAGAGGCGCAGAAGCTCAAAAAAATCAGGAAATTCTGGATGAAAAAAATATTCCCAAAAAACTTTTTGGGGCTCGGGATATTGCACTGAAGCTGAAAGTTGCCGCCGAGGATTATGGAAATGTTTTAAACAGGCGTGACGTTGAAAGTGATAAACCCTGGTATGCCACTGAAAAATTCAAAAAAGGGGTTGAAATTGCCACCAATGTTCTTGATCCTTCAGCGCTTGCTATGAGTATCACAGAACCAATGGCTGAATATGGCACAGGTCTTATTTATGGCGATACCGACAGTAAAATGAAAAATTCCGAAAGAACTGATATGCAATCGACTATCACCCAGGGAAATGAACTTTTAGCTCAACTGGATGCAGTGCCTTTAAATCATGAACCAGAAGTTAATGCAACTGTTAATGCTCTTTCCGCAGCTATTCAACTTGCTGAAATTACTTTAAAAGATGATAAGCAACCTGAAAAAGATGAAGTAGATAGAGTTTGGAAGATCATTCTCAAAGCCAGAGAGGCAGCCAAAAAGACACCGTATACTGAGGATAATCATGGGCTCGAGCATGCTGCAGCGTAAATTTTCCAACTACAGTTTTTTCACCATATACGTCCCCTCAAGTTCGTAGCCAAGTTTTTTATAATATTCGCGAACGCCAATTCCACTGATAACGGCGATTTTCCGATATCCATTCTCACGTGAAATCTCTTCCGCTTTGTTCATCATCCGTCGACCAAGTCCAATATGTTGTGAAGCGGCTTTTTCGCGCTCGAAAAGTTCCACTTGCTCACCGTAGGTATGCACTTCCCGTACCAATGCCGCGCCTTCTAGTTCTTTCATAAAATGTTTCTTCCCTTCCAGACTTTGTGAAGAAAAACGTAAACGTAACAGCGCACAAATTTTGTCGCGCTGCATGTCATCGAAACTGATAAAAAATTCCTGGCCGTTTGAAATTTCCATCGGCTTCACGTTCAAAGTTAAATCCGAAAAACGCACTTTTTCATTTTTGATTTCGCGGCAGCGAATGCATCGACACCTGATTCCCCGCTCCTTCATACGACTTTCCACCAGTTGCCGCAGATTGGAAATTTTCGATCCACCCAGAATCGTTGGCGCCGGAATATCGCGATACATGCGCGTCACGCGACAATATTCCGGAATAATTTCCGACATTTTAATCATCAGTTCAATCAATTCTTCATCAGTATACGGAATATGTTTTCCTTCTTTATAAATTTTTTCCAGCTGCGACCACGGCACCACCATCGTCGGATAAATTTTCATCCAGTCGGGCCGATACGCCGGATTGCGAAATAATTCCACCATATCTTCATAGTCGATTTCTCGCGTACTGCCATATAAATTCGGCATCATGTGACAATTGATTTTGTATGCCGCATCACGAATCAGTTGAATCGCGCGCTTCGTTTCGGCAATACCATGTCCACGTTTATTCAAATCCAAAACTTTATCATTCAAACTCTGCACGCCGATTTCAATTTTGGTGCAGCCAAGTTGGCGCAGACGAATTAGCTCCTGTTCAGTAATATGATCCGGCCTGGTTTCAAACGAAAGTCCAATGCAGCGATTTGCGGCGGTTTCATTAATTTTCTGCGCTTCGGCCAAAGATCGCGCTTTTTTCATAGGAAAATTTAGCGCATTAAAAATACCGCGCGTAAATTCAGTTTGATATCGATGGGGATAAAACGAAAAAGTTCCGCCAGAAACAATCACATCAAGTTTATCAGTGTGGTGGCCGGTTTTCTGCAAGCTGCTAAGGCGATTTCGCGTTTGTCTATAGGCATCAAAATCATTCAAGATCGCACGCATGATCGCCGGTTCATTGGAAAGATAACTCTTGGGCATTTCCGGTTCAGTCGGACAAAAAATGCAGCGCCCAGGGCACGGATACGCCTTTGTAATCACCGTAATCGATGCAATTCCAGACTGTGAACGCACCCCCCTTTTTCGAAGCACCTTCCAAAAATCCCTATCTTCAGGCAAATCACCTTGTTTGATAAGTTCACGATACGCCGCAATCAACTCTGAATTCGCGGGAAAACTTGTTGAATACTTCACCGCATAATGATTTTTCAGCACATGCAGCGCCTGAGGATTGCTGATTTTCTGCTGATACGCGTGTTTTACGAATTCCTGGAGAGCTTCCGACATAAATGTGTTAAAATTCACTCGAGTTCATATTATAGTAAAAAATGCAGGAAAAGAAAGCCAAAAAAACGCTGGAAGAAGTGCGAAAAACCTATAACCTCATTGCCGAAGAATTTTCGCAGTCCAGGCAGTTCATTGGCAAAGAATTCAATTTGTTTAAGCCATTCTTTAAAGATGGGCAGCACATTGTTGATTTGGGTTGCGGCAATGGACGGCTGCTTAATTTTTTAGATAAAGAGCACCCGCGATTTTCTTACATCGGCATCGATAACAGTGAAGCGATTTTGGAAGAAGCAAAAAAACTGCATCCACAAGCGCAATTTAAAGTTGGTGATCAGCTCAAAATTCCGCTCCGCGATGAAAGCGTTGATCTGCTCTTCAATATTCGCGCTTTCCACCACATTCCATCCAAAAAAATGCACGCACAGGCTTTGCAGGAAATAAAACGCGTACTCAAAAAAAATGGCGTACTCATAGTAACCGTTTGGGACTTGTGGCAGCTAAAATTCGCAGGTGACCTTATCAAAGCGTTTGCACGCAGTATAATGACCATTGGGCGCTATAGCTTCAAAGACACTTTGATTGATTGGAATCACAAAGCGTTTCGCTATTATTACGCTTTCACCCCAAACGAATTCAAAAAAGAAATCCTCATGAGCGGAATGAAAATACTAGAATTCTACACCCCAAAAAATTCACCAGTTGAAAATTCCTATGACTTCATCGCCATTGCCAGAAAATCTGAATGATTCGCATATGCACGCGCATGCACATAAACCCGCACACGCTCTCGCATACTCTCCTGCCCGCGTGACGATTTTAGATATCCCCTTCGACAACGTCACCCAAAAACAAGCTCTGGAAAAAGCTTTAGCTGGTTTTGCAACGCCAAATTCAAGTCGAATTTCTGGCCACGCCTATTTTATCGCCACCCCAAATCCTGAAATGCTCCTCGAAGCACGCAAAAATCCGCAGTTCAAAGAAATTTTACAAAAAACCGATTTGAATATAGCAGATGGCATCGGAATTCTACTTGCGTCAAGATTTCTAAAAACTCCCCTGCCCGAAAGAGTGACTGGAGTCGATTTTATGTTGGCACTTTGTAAGCACTTGCCAAAAGGAACAAAGATTTTTTTACTTGGAGCCAAAGAAGGGGTCGCAGAACAGGTAAAAATGAAGTTAGAAAATCTTTTTCCAGATGTCAAAATCGTCGGAACATTCGCCGGTTCACCATCAAAAGAAGATGAACAACAAATTTGCACACAAATCCAGCAAAGCCAGGCAAAAATTCTGTTCGCAGCCTATGGCACTCCCAAGCAGGAACTATGGTTAAACAGCAATTTGCCAAGATTGCAAATAGTACGATTAGCAATCGGAGTAGGTGGCGCCTTCGACTTCATCGCCGGCATCCAAAAACGTGCCCCGAAATGGATGCAAAAACTCTGGTTAGAGTGGTTATACCGACTCATCCAAGAACCAAAGCGCATCAAAAGGATCTATGATGCAACTATCGAATTCCCGATCACCTTATTTTTGACTAAATAAACCCTACTTCTTCAAAATCGCCAGGAACGCTTCCTGCGGCAAATCCACCCGCCCCACTTTTTTCATGCGTTTTTTGCCTTCCTTCTGCTTTTTCAACAACTTATCCTTGCGCGTTCTATCACCACCATACAACTTCGCCGTTACGTCTTTTCTTAAAGCGCTGATCGTCTCGCGCGCGATTACTTTGCTGCCAATCGCCGCTTGAATAGCAATTTCAAACTGCGCTTTGGGAATCAATTCTTTCAATTTTTTCGTCAAAGCCACACCAATATGGTAGGCCTCATCGCGGTGAACAATGGCGGAAAGCGCATCCACACGCTCCCCTGCCACCAAAACATCCAGCTTGACCAGGTTTTCGGTGCGATATTCCAGATATTCATAATTCATCGACGCATAGCCTGAACTGATGCTTTTCAACTTGTCATAAAAATCAATCACAATCGAAGCCAGCGGCAGTTCAAACACCAGCATCACGCGCGTTGGATCAATATACGTTAAATTTTTCTGGATTCCACGTTTATCCTGAGCCATTTTCATAATTGAACCCACATAATCCTTGGGTGTTACGATCTCCACTTTCACCCACGGTTCCTTCACCGCATCAATGGTTGCCGGATCGGGAAGATCTGAAGGGTTAGCCACAAAAACCTCCTCGCCGCCACCGCTTTGCCCAGCTCCGCCCTGGCCCAGCCCTCCATTTTTAATCGCAATATACGACACTGACGGCGCTGTTACAATTAAACTTAAATTATACTCACGCTCAAGCCGTTCCTGTACGATTTCCAAATGCAATAAACCCAAAAATCCGCAACGAAATCCGTGTCCCAGCGCGCCAGACTGTTCAGGTTCAAAAGTGAGGGCCGAATCGCTTAATTGCAGTTTCTGTAGGGCATCACGAAGCAGCGGGTAGTCATCGCCATCCACGCAAAAAATACTCGCAAACACATAGGGCTTCACCACTTTATATCCTTCAAGCGCCCGCGCTTCATTCAAATCAAGTGCCTTTGTCCCTGGTTTCCAGATCGTATCGCCCACGCGCGCTTCCGCGACATTCTTTAAACCCGAAACAACATACCCGACTTCGCCTGCCACCAGTTTTTCCGCAGCAAGATATTTCGGCTTAAAATAACCGACTTCGAGCACTTCCAACTCTGTTCGGTTATGAAGCATGTAAATTTTGTCGCCGCGCTTCAATTCGCCAGACATCAAACGCACATATGTCACCACTCCGCGATAAGTATCGTAAACGGAATCAAAAATCAGCGCCTTGGTTTCATCACCTTCACCAGTAGCTTTTGGCGGAGGAACACGCTTAATCACCTGCTCTAAAACTTTTTCCACATTCGTCCCCTCTTTCGCCGAAATCGCAATGATTTCTTCCTTCGGAATCCCAAGCGTATTTTCAATTTCCTTGGCTCTCCTGGCAACATCGGCAGAAGGCAGATCTATTTTATTCAAAACTGGCACAATCGTTAAACTGTGTTCCAGAGCCAGATAACAATTGGCCAGTGTCTGCGCTTCAATTCCCTGGGTGGCATCAACCACTAAAATCGCACCTTCACAGGCCGCCAGACTGCGTGAAACCTCGTAAGTAAAATCAACGTGGCCGGGCGTATCGATCAAATTCAAAACATAATTTTCGCCTTCAAACTGGTAGTCCATGCGCACCGGCTGAAGTTTAATCGTAATGCCCCTTTCCTGCTCGAGCTCCATGGTATCAAGCATCTGGGCATGCTTCATGTCACGCTTGCTAAGAGTGCCGGTCACCTCCAAAAAACGGTCGGCCAAAGTCGATTTTCCGTGATCTATATGGGCTATAATGCAAAAATTTCGGATGTGGCTGCTGTCAGGCATAAAAATACAACAAAAAAGGCTTTAATGGCACGCGCAAAAGATATTAGCAAACATTGAAAAAAAGGGCAATTTCTGCTATCATATAAGGAAACATTCTGCTTTAAAACATGCAATTCAAAGTTCCCCAAAATGTACAGCGTGAAGACAAAATCGTAGGTCCACTGACCCTGCGCCAGCTCATTATTTGCGGTATCGGAGGCGGAATTGCCTATGCCATCTACGTCAGTCTTGGCAAAAATTACGAATGGATCACCTGGCTTCCACCGGTTGCGATTATTGTGCTTATCACGATGGCTTTTGCCTTTATCCGGCCGCTCGACCTGACTTTCGCCAAATTCCTGCTCGTTTACCTTGAATTTATACTGTTGCCGCAAAAACGCTCCTGGATTCAGGCAAGTGCTGAAGCATTACCCGTCATGTCATCGGCAAAACAAAAAACAAAGGCTGAACAAAAAGCCGAGGAAAAAGCCGAACAGATTATCGACAAAGCCAAAAAACTGCGCGAAATCACGCAGATGCTGGATACCCACAACCTTTAATTAAAAAATTTATGGCCGAAGACTCAAGCATCAAACAGTCGCAGGCTAAAAAAAATCCTGCCGCAAGCACCCAAACCTATTTGAAGATTTCCGAAATCAGGGACAACACGCTTGTGCTTAAAAATGGCGGCCTGCGGGCAATTTTAAGGGTTTCAAGCATTAATTTTAATTTGAAATCGGAAGAGGAACAAAACGCCATCATCTATTCATATCAGGGTTTTTTGAATACACTTGAATTTCCGATTCAGATTGTCATCCGTTCGCGCAAACTCGACATCGATGAATATCTCGATAAACTCCGCAAAATCGGCGAAAAACAGACCAATCCCCTGCTGCAAAACCAGACCTACGAATACGTTGAATATATCGCCAAACTGGTGGAATATGCCGACATCATGGAAAAAGACTTTCTAGTGGTTGTTGCAATCGATCCGGCTCGCGCCCAAAAAGTAAATATTCTGCAGAAATTTTTCCAGAACATGAATGCCAAAGACACTTATGAAGCGATCCGCCGCCGCCGCGAGGAATTTGAGCAGCTCAAAAAGAGCCTCACGCAGCGGGTAAGTTCAGTGCGGATCGGCCTGGAAAACTGCAATCTAAAAGTCGACGAGCTGACAACAAAAGACCTTATCGAACTTTTTTATAATATCTATAATCCCATTGCCGCCCGTTACGAAAAAGCCAAAAACCTGGAGAGCATCAACGTTCAAACCGACGAGGAAAAAATCGCCGAAGAAGAAAAACAAAACCAGGCTTTCACTGACACCTCTGCCAAAACGCCTCAAGCGTAATCCACTTCCGATATGTTCGAAAAAATTCTTACACCACTGCTGTTTCTTGGCGCGCAGTTCATTATTGCCTGGTACGGATACTTTAGCGGAAAAATGCCGGCCAAAGGGACATATCTTGGTTTTCACTACGATTCAATATTTGCACGCTCACTGATAACGCAATTCGAATATCTGTGGGTGCTGATTATAATCAATCTGTTTTTCAGCATGGGTTTCAATTTGGGCTTTGGCAGCTACAAAAACTTTCTGGTCATTGCTCTGATCTGGATGGCTTCAGGGCCGATTGCGGCACTCCTCTTCAATACCATTTTCGTTAAAGAAAAACTGGACCCGGCTCTGATTTTTGGCATCATCTTCATTACCATTGGAGCGGTTTGTGTGGTGGCACACAAGGAACTGCTGCAGGTTTTTTAAAGCCCATCTCAAAAGCATGAACGGACAACATTCGCACGCGATATTATAAAAAGCACCGTCTTGGCAACGCCCTACTTTCCCCTTACTGATAGTATGAGTATCATCGGCGAAGAGTGGCTTAACTTCTGTGTTCGGGATGGGAACAGGTGTACCCCACTCTCTAGAGTTACCAAGACGGTGCCTTTTATAGATGTCTTCATTCTATAATTCACCGTCTTTAAAAATTTTGGCCAAATTTCAATTAATTTGTAATTTTTCCTGCGTGCATACTCGCGCACCTGTTCGCACCCGCGAATCGCGACACATGCCACGCACATCCACATCAATGTGGGCACGGAAGCCTGCACGCGGCTGATCTTCATTCAGCGCTAGTTAAAAGCACAGATCGTGTGCCAGTACTCAATCCATCCAAACCCGCGCAAAAAAGCGCAGATCAAACGGACTAAGTACTGACACGGCTCTGTGTCCGTACTGTTAGATACGGCATGGGAAAAAAATAAGTCAATCGCCTGTTAGTATCTCTTGGCTGAGTACTTCACAGTACTTACACCTGAGACCTATCAACCCGGTAGTCTCCCGGGAGGCTCATGGGGAAATCTTATCTTGAGCAGGGTTTCACACTTAGATGCTTTCAGCGTTTATCCCTTCCGAACATAGCTACTCTGCCATGCCACTAGACGTGACAACAGATACACTAGAGGTTCGTTCGCCCCGGTCCTCTCGTACTAGGGGCAACTTCTCTCAAATTTCCTGCGACTATGGAGGGTAGAGGCCGACCTGTCTCACGACGGTCTGAACCCAGCTCGCGTACCGCTTTAATTGGCGAACAGCCAAACCCTTGGGAGCTTCTCCACCCCCAGGATGCGACGAGCCGACATCGAGGTGCCAAACCGGGTCGTCGATGTGAACTCTTGGACCCGATAAGCCTGTTATCCCCGGCGTAACTTTTATCCGTTGAGCGATAGTCCACCCACATGGAACTATCGGATCACTATCGCCTGCTTTCGCATCTGCTCGACGTGTCAGTCTCACAGTTAAGCTCTCTTGTGCGATTACACTATCGGTCTGATTTCCATCCAGACCTAGAGAACCTTAGCACGCCTCCGTTACTCTTTAGGAGGCAACCGCCCCAGTCAAACTACCCACCAAACACTGTCTCCCTGACGGATTAACGCCAGAAGTTAGAGGCAAAATATATCAAGGATGGTATCTCAACGGCCGCTCCACCTGGACCAAAGTCCAGACTTCAAAGCGTCCCATCTATCCTGCGCAAAATATATTTCGACTCAATGTCAAGTTGTAGTAAAGCTGCACGGGGTCTTTTCGCCCTACCATAGTTAATCGGCATTTTTACCGACTTTGTAATTTCACCGGGTCTCACGTTGAGACAGTCTTCACACCATTAAACCATTCGTGCGGGTCGGAACTTACCCGACAAGGAATTTCGCTACCTTAGGACCGTTCATAATGTTACATTCCACAAAATGGAAGGATAGCTATTTCTAACTATCTCTCTATGTCGCCATATAGTTCGGACTATATCATCCTGATCGCAAGATCAGGTTTGGCATGTAGTCTCTGAGGATTTTCATCAATTTCCGATAATATAATTTTCGACGTGTATTTTCTTTTACCACCATCATTCATTTTATCTCTAATCGCCACAATTTCGCGAATACCATTGATTGCATGATGTTGATTCAAAGACATAAGTGCCGCTATCTGACAAAACTTATCGAAATCTCTTTTCTTCTTTTTAGAAAGAAATGGAAATTTCTTGAAGAGCGGAATAATTATCGAACATATTTCCGGTAAATTATTGACTTCGTAATACCAGATTCCATCTGGACGACTCCTCATTGTGCCACATTGCAAAGTGGCTTGAAACATTTTAAGAATTTCAAACTCTTTTTGCGAAATGTTGAAACAAAGTGATATCTTCCAGGGAAGTACATAATCCTTTCGTTTTCGAAACGAAACATTAAAACTTCCTTCACCATCCGCAAATCCTGCGAAATAGTGACCAAGATCGTTTGGTATTGAATCAATAATTTTATTGATGAATCTTTCCTGCTGATTGTCTGCACTCATTGGATTATTACTTTAAGAAATTTACCTTAAAGTACCATGAGATCCACCAGATATTCCAGCATATAGCCAAATTTATTTACGTAACTACAACGGATTAATTTCATAGTTACGGCCGCCGTTCACCAGGGCTTAGATTCGGAGCGTTAACCCCTCCTCGTGACCTTCTGGCACCGGGCAGGCTTCAGCCCCTATACATATTCTTACGAATTTGCAGAGACCTGTGTTTTTGGTAAACAGTTGCATGAAGTCATTTACTGCGGCCGAATCTTCTAAATCGAAATCTAAAAAATCCGGCAAGGTTTATCCCGAAGTTACACCTGCTGTATTGCCGAGTTCCTTAACGTGAGTTATCCCGATCACCTTGGTATTCTCTACCTTCCCACCAGCGTTGGTTTGCGGTACGGAAACCTACTTTTCTCGCTACCGAGGTTTTTCTTGGCACCCGATGTCACTGGAATCGCCCACCTTGCGGTGAGTTATTTGCGTCACTACTCGCGAACCTCCACGGATTTACCTATGGAAGCATAAGCTTGTAGCTTGCACGTGAATTCATTAACACGCTCCAGCTAACCAAATGCGTTACCCCTGAGCTAGCGCCACATTCCGCTTTGCAGTCACATTTATTTCAACCGAAGTCGAAACAAACACTTCCACTAACAAAATGTCTTGCTCTTGCGAAAAATAAGTTGTACAGGAATATTAACCTGTTGTCCATCGACTACGCTTTTCAGCCTCGCCTTAGGACCGACTAACCCCAAGTCGATTAACGTAGCTTGGGAAACCTTGGGTTTTCGGTGGTCTGATTTTTCATCAAACTTAAAACGTTACTCATACCATCATTTTCACTTCCCAGCACTCCACCTGGCCTCGCGGCGCGGCTTCGCTGTACTGGGAACGCTCCTCTACCGCTTGATACTAGAATACAGAATATAGAACCTGAAATTCAGAATCTGGAACAGGAAAAATTTTAAAGCCTATTTAAGACCGTAAAATTCAATATTCCAAATTCAATATTCTACATTCTAAATTCTAATATCAAGCCCGTGTCTTCGGTTAAAGCTTTGAGCCCCGTTGAATTTTCGGCGCAGAGTCGCATAGACCAGTGAGCTGTTACGCTTTCTTTAAAGGATGGCTTCTTCTAAGCCATCCTCCTGGTTGTCTATGCGCTTCCACAGCCTTAGACACTTAGTTATCATTTTGGGGCCTTAGCTGGCGATCTGGGC
>OBEQ011813157.1_pt1 | contig 28860 bp, 24 predicted proteins | sample 1670901 | NCBI WGS metagenome assembly OBEQ01 (sample SAMEA104232315, study PRJEB22302) | groundwater metagenome | biome: forest; feature: aquifer; material: groundwater | place: USA | collected 2011-08-07 | depth 5.4 m
ACTCATCGCGGCGTAACGGGATCCGGAAAACTTCGCTTAACTGCTTATTTGTTAATTCTGATTGCCGCAAGTTTGTACGTTTTCTTCTTTGTTAATCAAATCCACCGGGAGCTCATGGGTGATGAGCTGACGGTGCTGCAAAATGGAATTAGCATCCGGGACTGGGGTTTTCCCGCTATGTTCGAGGGTTTTGCCAGTCATCCTCAAGTCACCATGCCGTCCGGCTTCCTGAAAGGCGAGGTTTATTGCCAGGATGATCATCCTATTTTGCTTAATTATTTGATTTATCTGGGATACCTTTATCTTGGGTGGTCAACGCCAAGCGATATTCGGTGGATTGGTTTTGCGGCCGGAGTGATCGCCTTGTTCTGCACATCTCTTTTAGTTTCTAAAGTCTGCACGAAATCCGAGTTCGCCCCACCGCTCGCGGCGTTTGCTATTGGTTTGACTGCAGTACATCCGTTGTTCATTCAAGCCGGGCAATTCGTGATTCATGATGCACTTCTTTTGGCGGCGATCCCGCTCTTTTTTATTTGTTATTTTTGCTGCCGCTCGTCAAACTCAAGCGCATTGCTCATATTATTTTTTTTTGTATCCCTTGCCACATTCTTGTCGAAGTTTTCGACGCCCATCGGACTCATCCCGGTCATACTTTTAGACGGTTTAGCCGGCGACAAAAGCAAGAGAAAGCGGATACGCACATTATTGGTAATTGTCTTACTCGCATTGCTCGCTGCAATATTAATTTGTTGGGCGTATTGGTGGTCAAAAGGGGTTCCGTCTCCAAATTTACTGAACCGGCTCATACACTCGGGAAGCGACGCCTTGGGATATAGTCGGGGAATTTTTTCGTGGATGACGCTCTTGATCAAACAGCCCGCGAGAGGATTTGCGATTTTGCCCGGCTGGTTTGGGTTCGGTTTTCTTTTTTTATTTTTAATTGGCTGCGGAGACCGTTTTCAAAAATGGTGGCGGTTCCGAACTTGGGACGAAGGCAGTATGTTGGCTCTTTTTTCGCTGATGGTACTTGTTTTTCACATTGGAAAATATTCTCACTTTTATCCGAGGTATCACGCGGTCGTTGTGACGCTGATGGCTTGTGTCATCACTCAGTTTTTATTTGAAAGAGGGTTTTTTACATCTTTTAGTGATTGGATTAAAAAAGATTTATTCTTTTTTGGAGTTATTTTTTTAGCAGTACAATTGTTTTTTTTGGGACGGGACCCGTTGTTTAATCCAGCGAGCCGAGTTTACGCCATTGCGAAATCAGTTTTAAACACGGAAATCGACCCGTTTGACGTGGAAGGGCTCTTGTTTATGCGGGCTCTTCATTTTTTAATATGGATTGCACCTCTGATGATATATCTGGCGTGGCTAAGTTTTAGAAAGATGCAATGGATTCATCTCGAACGGAAAATTTTAATGGCCGTTGTCTTTAGCCAAATCATTTTTTCGGTGCACGGAAGCGCTGCCCACAGTTTCGCCGAATACAATACACACGGGTATTATTTGAGGCCGACCTTGCGAAATGACAAATTGCTTGTTGATTATGCGAAACAAATTGTAAAAACTTATCAAGGCCGGAGAAAATTTTATGTTGCCGATATGACATTGGGCAGTTATCTCTATTTTGTCGATCATCATTGGCGTGACTTTGTGCTTCCCAGCGTTTTAGATCTTTCAACAAAACGAATATCATGGAGCGGGGAAGTGCTCCCTGAATTTTCAGGGTTAATTTTTGAACGCCGGAAAGATTTTGATATCCGGTCGGCTGGTTTGGAAGGGATGTATACGGTAAAATGGGTACGTTAAAAACAGTGACGATCATCCAATCATTTCGGAGACCTTGCAAATGATCAAAGCAATCGTGTTAAGCCTATTGGCAATGCTTACTTTTTTTATATTGCACTTCACATGGTTTCACCTGCGGCGCGTCAAGAGAAGATTTCAAAGTTTGGTCAAGTTGTTTATCGGAGTCGGCGTTCTCTATGCAATCGTTTACTGGTCTTCTCTCGGAGATTACATCAGGGGGCTTATCCCGTTGATAGATCCGGGCGGTGACAACCCTTCTTTTGGCTGGAACGCTTTTTATTGTGCAACCGGTTTTTTCTATTATTTTTTTACGTTTTTAGGTTACGTCATGGCCATTTATTTCCCCGCAGACAGATCCATCGCCCTTCGAATTGCGCGGGAAGTCTACAAGCACAAAAATCAGTCTTTGACGATGGATGAGTTTAAAAAAATTTTTGAAGCCGAACAGGTCATCTTTCAACGCCGCTTTAATGAAATGGTGGAAAGTGGTTATTTAGTTTATGTGGGGAAGGAGTACCGCTTGACACCCTTGGGACGATTTACTGCAGCCTACAATGAATTTTTGATTCGTTTTCTGAATTTGGAAGGCGGTTAAAAAGTGACATGAAAAACACCACTCTTGCCGCAGTTTCTTTGCCTAATTCCAGTTCGGATGAGTGGGTAGAAGAAATCCGGCGCCAGTACAATTTGTCTGAAAAAGCCTATTTTCGCTTGAAGCAAAAATATTATGGGTTTGATCTTAGAGAAGCCTTACGTCTTGAAAACAAACGAAGTCCGTCAGCCCGTAAAGTTGAAGAATTTCTACTGGAGCATTTTGGAGAAGAGCAGGCAATCAAGATAAAAACGCGTCTTGGAAAGTTGCGGAAGCAAGTGCTGGTTCTTTCACGCCCGATCGGATGGTTTGGTTTGATTTTACGTCCCGTCTTGATTTTTTTTGGAATCCGTGTTTTTTGGTATTTTCAGAGCTTTTTAAGCCGCATTGAAAAACGCCGTTTTAATTGGACGCTTCCACCCGATCAGGAAAAAATAGCCAAAAGGGCTATTCAAGATCTAGAAACCGATGGGATTGCTTGCTGGCCTGGGTTATTTGCTAGCAAAGAAATTCTAGGAACTGCTCAGTCGGATGCCGCGGCCTTGATTCAAAAAGCTTATACCATTTTGGGGAATTTTCCCGGTGGAATAGGTGACGTTCGGGATCCTGAAGCCGGCCACAGGTTTCTTCGGAACGGTCCATTAAAAGATATGGGCCGAACAAGGGTTCGCCTCGACGGGTGGTCTGGTGCCGCTCACGACGAGAAATCTCCGGAATGGATAAAAAGAATTTGCAACGAGCCGCGATTCTTACAAGTTGCGAGAAATCGTTTTGGTGTAAAAGTCGATGTGAAACGCTGCTCAATTGATGAAAGTATACCATCGCTCTATCCTGTGGCGTGGCATCTTGACACCGTTTTTGATTCTGTGAAAGCCATGATTCTGTTGACAGATTGTGAACCCGAGAACGGGGCGATACAATATAGGAGTAGGAAGCCATCAGTTGAAGACCATGGCGATCAAACAAACTTATTTTTATATGTTTAAACGCGGAGATCCTTATGAGTATCCTGGACATGCGATTTGGTACAAAGCTCCGGGAGAAATTAAGCTAGCTACCGGAAAAGCAAGTGATTGTTATTTTTTTGATACTCGGGGACTGCATGCGGCTTTGCCTTGCTTGATTGATAAACGAGTTGTCTGCTTTGTTACGCTGACTGTTCAAAGTTTCCGCAATAAAATTTTAGATTCCATTAAAGCCATGTAAATTACCCGGCACAAGCTTACATGGAAACATTCGCTATCAGCCTTCCGGTTCAAATGCGTTGGACAGTTTGGCTGTAACAAATTGAGGGCTTTTCAATCGTTTATGCGTGCTCGTAAATCTCTGGTTGCTTTTCTCAGTGATTATTTGAAAGCAGGAATCGGTTTTGTTACCGTTTTTTTTGTAACACGGCTGATCGGAGCGGAAGCCATTGGCATCGTTGCCTACCATTTGAGTCTTTTGGGGCTTTTTTCGTTTTTTTTGGACATTGGTATTTCCACAGCTCACATCAAACGGGTATCGGAAAAAAATGATTTGGGGCGGTGTGTCGGCACTTATTTATTTTTAAAGATAACCGCGTTGTTAATTTATTTGGGGATCATTATTATTTATCTCTATTTTTTCTCTGGCTTGCATTTAACCTCTCCCGGTCATGCCATCAAAGACGCGCGGATATTTATCATCTTGCTTTGCTATTATCTGTTTGATCAATTTACGAGTGTCTTGACGGCTACTTTTTCTGCACGCGAGGAAGTTGTAAAATTAAATTTGCCGATGATTTTGGGTCGAAGCGGAAAGATGGTGGTGGTTATGACGCTGGGATTTTTGGGATGGGGAGGCATCGGGCTGGCCATTTCTTACTGTGTGGATTCTCTGCTCTCTTTTGGATTATCAGTCATTCTTTTTAAGAAAGCGCACATTCCCGTGAAAAAGCCCGACTTTGAAATGATCAAAAGCTATTGGAAATATGCGCTTCCCATGATGTTTATTATTCCGGTGTCTGTTTTGTTGTCCAATGTGGATCGGGTAATGATTCAACGGTTATCGAACAGCACGCAAGTTGGTTTTTACTACAGCGTCCAGAGTTTGCTCGGCATCATCAATTCAATTTCAAGTTCTGCCATGATTGTTTTGTTGCCAAAAATTTCCGCCGATTTCTCAATGGGAAAAATAACCGAGCTCAAGACTTCCATCTATAAGGCAGTCCGATATTTAGCAGTGCTCATGATGGGATTGTTTGCGATTATGAATGTGCAGGCAGACTGGATTGTTCAAATTTGTTTCGGGAAAGAATTTCTTGCCACCTCAGCCATTTTACAGTGGATGCTGCTCACCTATTTAATTGCCACTGTGGCACGGCCGTATTCCAATATCCTTTATGGAATTGAAAAGCATCGCGGCGTTGCTAAGATCAGCATCCTGAATCTTCTCCTGCTGATCACGTGTAATTGGTGGTTGATTCCCAAGATGGGAGCAAGCGGCGCAGCGATTTCAAACGTGGTGATATGGGTGTTTTCGGGCTCGGCTCAGGTTTTCTTGGCGCATCGGTATTTACAATTATCAATGAATGGCCGCCGTGTTTTAAATATGATCGTCAGCTGTTTTCTCACCTGGCTCGCGACTTTGTTTTCTCGTTTCATGGTTCTTAAATTTTTGCCGATCCATCTTGTTTTTCAACTGATGATTGTAAGCGCCTTTGGAATTTCCGCATACATTCTGATTTTAACGATGCTTGGAGAGTGGCAGAAAGCAGATTGGGTCTATGTTCGAAGGATTTTAAATCCGAGTGAAGCAAAAAAAGATTTCGTACGTGAGTTCCGATAAAAAAATGAATTCCTTGCTCTTATTAGATAATTTGGGCGGTCTTTTGGTATCGAAAAACCCGGCTGTGCAAGAAGGGCTCAGGGCTTATATTCGATATATCCAAAAGATCGCACAACATCTTGTCTCAAATATTGAATTGGGCGTTCATGATCAATTTTATATTGCGGGGCCGCGCGAAATCTTAGCAGGTTTTGCGCCCTCTCAAAAAGTAAGAATCGTATTTTACGATCAAGTCATTGACGAAATTGATTGGAAAAAAGCGGGAGAAATTTCTTCAAATTTGGCTGACCGAGTTGACGCATCTTCAACGTTGAGAGAATTATGCCCCGAGTGGTTCCCGCCAGGGGCGTCTCTTCCTCGGATCGTTTTTGTCCGCTTGGCTCATTTATTCTGCTATGACGCCGTGTCACACAAATTGCTCATTGAACAATTATGCCAAAACCTAAAAATTGAAAAGATGATGGTTCTCGGCGGGCTCACTGAAATGGAGAAGGTCGCAAGCGGGGTCGCCAAACAAAACCATATTTCATTCCAGGCTTGTTTTCCGGATGATTTTTTGATTCGTACCAAGTCTTTTTTTGACGAGTATGTTTACGATCGTGACCGGCGCTTGCATGCGCAGGAAGAACTTAGACGGGAAAATCGAACCCCGCCGTCAAAAGCTACGAAAAATTATATTGCCTTTGTTCCAGCACACTCGCTTCATTTCAAGACGCTGATTCCGCTTGCAAAAAAAATCAATCAAACCGGTCAATTCAACAGCATCGTATTTCTTTCGCATTCGGTGGCAGAGTTTAGGCGTGTTTTAGAGAAAGAAAATATTTCTTATTCTACCCTGGATCATTTTTCATCTGCGGATGAAGATAATCATTTTACGAAATATCGACATTCGTTGGATCGAGCATTCGAGCAGTTATCCAAGTCTGAACGATTTCGCAATGATTTAACTTGGGACGGAATTGAATGGCTGGATGTCATGGAAAAGAAAGTGAAATCATTTTTTAAATGGAGTTTTGGAGAAACGCTTATGTTAAAAGAACGATTCAAAAAAGCGTTTCATGAAATAGGACCTAAATCAGTTTTTGTGTTTAGTGACGCGAGACTTTATGAATCTGCTGCTGCGGCTTCTGCTCGTGAAATCGGAATTCCCGTTTTCTTTTACTCGCCCAATCCGATGATGGCACTTGACGAAATTAATCGGTACAACACGGGAGATGATTTGCTTGTCGGCGGTTGCCGCATGAAGCAATTAATTATAGAAAAACAATGGATGAAACCCGAACACATTTTTGAAGTGGGTGATATTCGCTTTGATGATTTGTCCGAATGGAAAACCAACGCGCGGATGAATGGCTTGAAGGCGGAATATGGTTACCAGCCGGAGGATAAAATATTTTTATTGGTTTCGTGGTATACAAATTTAAAATTCACAATTGAAGAGAAAAAAATATTTTTCTTGGGCGTGCGCGATGCTTTTAGGAAGAATCCTCAAATGAAGCTAGTCATCAAAGCCCATCCGAATGAAAATGAAGAGTTGCTTCAGAATTTTGTCAACAGCCTTGGTTTTGATGCCCCTGTTTTAAAAAACGTTCCGTTGTATGATTTACTTGCAATTTCAAGCGGAATTATCACGACAGCGTCTATGACTTCGCTTGAAGCCATGATGTTTGATGTTCCGGTTCTTTCAATGGATCTTCCGGGAAGAGATTATGATTATTATATTCCGCTAAAAAAAGGTGGAGGCGCAATTCCTTTTAAGGATTCCGAAGCGTTGTCACAAATTCTGAATCGACTCACAAGCGACATGTCTTTTGAACAAGAACAAAGAAGGAAAGGCCGTATTTTCGTAAAACAGTACATTCACTATCCTGAAAGCGCACGAGATCTTGCCGGAGAAAAAATTTTGGAAATTCTAATAAACATATCACGGAAATCAAAAGAAAAGAAAACGATCGCCGTCATTCAAGCCCGAATGTCATCTGAACGATTACCCAAAAAAGTGCTGTTAAAAATTGGAGGCGAAACAGTTCTGGAACATGTGATCCGGCGTACACAAAAAGCCAAGCGGGTGGATGGTGTTGTGGTGGCGACTTCTGCGCAAAAGGAAGACGATTTAATTGAAAATGAATGCAGCCGGCTTGGCGTGGCATGTTATCGCGGTTCGCTTGAAAATGTATTGGAGCGTTATGTGAAATCTGCAGAAAAGTATAACGCGGATATTGTTGTTCGTATCACAGCCGACAGTCCTTTGGTGGAACCGGCTTGGATTGATCAAGCGGTTCATGAGCTCATCGCGCGAGATAGGGATTACGTGAATGCAAAATTACCCGAAGAATTTCCAACCGGAATGGGCTGTGAAGTGATTGCCTATCGAGCGTTGCTTAAAAGTTTAGAAAATGCAAAAATAGAACAAGATTTTGAGCACGTAACATGGTATTGCCTTTCCCACCGTGATCAGTTTAAAATACATTTTTTAACCAATTTTACCAAATGGCACCCCAAGGAACTTCGGTTGTCCTTAGATGAATCGGCTGATTATGAACTTATCAACACGATCTGGAATGAATTGAGTCATGAAAAGTTTATTGATTATCAAACGATTGGCAGACTTTATCAAAGAAAACCGCATCTTTTTGAATTGAACAAACACATACAAGAAAAACCCAATCTTTATACTCGTGAAATTGTCCATGAATAAGCGCATCCGAATTGGAAAGCATTGGATCGGAGAAGGCGAGCCGTGTTTCATTGTGGCGGAAGCGGGTTTTAATCATAACGGAAAATTGGAGTTAGCAAAAAAACTTTTGAAGAAAGGAAAAGAATGCAACGTCAGTGCCGTCAAGTTCCAGACGTTTAAGAGCGAAAAACTTGTTTCTCGAAAAGCAAAAGTCTACGGAGTGCGAGATGCCAAGCTTCCCAAATACCAAGTTGATCTTTATAAGCCGTTTGAATTGTCAAAATCAGACTATGCAGCTTTGTTTCATCTCGCACGACAATTAAAATTTGAAATCTTTTCTACACCATTCGATCAAGAAAGCGCTGATTTGCTTGATTCATTTCATGTTCCCGTATTCAAAATTGCTTCGGGCGATGTGACGCACCATCCCTTGCTTAAACATGTTGCCAAAAAAAAGAAACCCATCATGATGTCGTGCGGAATGGCAACTTTTGATGAAATTGGAGAAGCGTTGGATGTGATTTATAGAACCGGAAATCGAAAAGTTGTTTTGCTTCATTGCGTGTCCAATTATCCGGCAAAACATGAAGATATGAATTTAAATCGAATGCTTGCGATCAAAAGAAAATTCGGTACGCGGGTTGGTTTATCTGACCACACGAACGACCTCTACGCCTCATTTGCGGCGGCGGCGCTGGGGGCCTGTGTGATTGAGCGGCATTTCACGCTGGATCGGAATATGAAAGGGGTCGATCATTATTTTTCGCTCGACCCAAGCCTGATGTTTGATTTGGTAAAAGGTATCCGGACCATTGAAAAAACGATTGGGAAATCCTACAGCGGAATCCTGCCTGTTGAACGAAAAATAGCAAACCTTGCGCGCCGCAGTTTGTTGTCGTGCCGGAATATCAGAAAAGGGGAAATCATTCGGTCTGATATGATTGAAGTTAAAAGGCCGGGAAGCGGGATCCGGCCAAAATATCTCAATCGTGTTCTGGGAATGAAAGCAAAAACCAATATTCCCGCTGAAGAATTGCTTCAATGGAATAGGTTGATTAGAAAATAATCAGGAGATTTATGTCCATGCAGAAATACCAGAAAGAACTTTTAATCAGTGGAAAGAAAATAGGTGTCTGGGGGGTCGGTTACATTGGTTTTTCTACCATGGCGCATTTTGCAGCCGAGGATGTTTCTTGTCTCGGATATGATGTCGCACATGACCGCGTTGACTCGGTTAATCATGGAGAAATTTATATTCCGGGACTTCAATATTGGCTCGGTTTTGAAACCAAACCCCTCGTTGACAACAATTTAATGCGCGCAACGACAAACTATCGTGAATTGCTCAACGCGGATGTATTGGTACATTTTATCTGCATCCCCACAGAGAAAGAAGGGAAACCTTTTTGGGATTATTTGAAAGATGTTTTGGTAAAAATATCAGAAATCAAGCGATCGAAACAGTTGCTGCCGCCGCTGGTCATTATTGAATCTACGCTCACGCCGGGTATCAGTGAAAAAATTGTGCTGCCAACGTTGAAGAAACATGGAATCAAAATCGGAAAAAATCTTTTGCTCGGAGTTGCTCCGAGGCGCGATTGGTTTGTGGAGCGAAAGAAATCGCTTCGTGAACTTGACCGCGTTTATGGTGCCACTGATTCAAGAACCAGCAAAGAAATTGAAGGTGTGCTCAGCATTGTTTGCGCCAAGCTTCACGCTGCACCCGATCACAGAATTGCTGAAATGGTAAAATCCATTGAAAACGCATACCGCCATATGGAAATCACGCTTGCCAATCAATTAACACTTGCTTACCCCGATATTGATATGCGGGAGGTGTTGAGGCTCGTGGGGACCAAATGGAATGTCGGAACTTATCAACCCAGTTTTGGAACGGGTGGTTACTGCATTCCGTTGTCCAGTCAATATGTCATTGAAGGCGCGAAAAAACCTGAAGAGCTCACGCTCTTAAAATCAACCATCAAAACAGATCGTGATATGCCCCGAAGTGTTGCGCGCGCGATGAAAAGAGCGGGATGTAAAAAAGTCGGAATTTTGGGTTTATCGTATCGCGGCAATTTAAAAGTACAGGTTTTGAGCCCCGCCATTGCCATTACGAAAAATTTGAAGAAATTAGGCATTGGTGTGAAAGTTTACGACCCTTTTTATACCGACTCCGAAATTAAGCATTTTCTCGGTGTTCCCACTTTTCAATTTCCAGAAAATCTGGATCAATTTGACGGTCTTTTAGTTGTTGCGGATCATAAAGAATTTACAACGACCCACGTCCATCAAAAATTGTGGTCGCTCAAGAGATGTAAGCTCATTTTAGACAACACCGCCATTTGGAAAGACTTAGAATTTAGTTCCAAGGGAATCGAATATCACGTTGCAGGCGAAGAAAAGTGGCTCGGTTAAAGATTCTTTTTACCTGCTGGGCGGGTGAGCAAAATATTGAATCTCCGTACAGCGGAAAGTATTCCTCAGGCGACAAAATCGCAAGCCGCATCATCGCGGAAGGTTTGTCAAAGAAATTTGCAGTTCATTTTCTTGCGCTTTCCCATAAAACGGAAAACTTCAGGGAAAAAGGAGTTTTTGTCCACCACTTTAAGAACCCAATTCCGGCACCGCATTCTAAGTGGACTCCGGATCAAATCTTAACTCACACACCCAAATTTTTTGATCGATACGTCCAGAAAATTATCGAATGCATTTTTCGCTATCAGATCGATCTCGTGATGGCTCGAACGGTTCATTTAAGCGCCACCGGAGCGCTTTTTGCAAGTGAGTTTACGGCAAGACCGCTGATCGCTACGCTGGCTGAGCGGGATTTTCTGCTTTTTTTTGATCGGCGCGAATATCCCCCGAAAGTTCCAAGCGGATTCCAAGCCGGGCAATATTATTTGAATTACTCTGCAAAAAAAAATCCGGGGTTTGCGGCCTTTAATCTTGAACATAAAAATCGCATCCGAAAACTTTTTCAAAAATCTTCCGCTTTGATTGCGCTTTCACCGCACTTAATTTCGGATGTAAAAAAAGTCACACAAAAGCATGCGCCTTCTTACGTAATCCCGGATGGCGTGGGTGAAGAATTTTTTGCTCGGCAGTCTTCGGAAAAAATGAGGAAAAAATTGGGTTGGAATGATAGAAAAGTTATTCTATGTGTTGCACGAGCCGCTCCTTATAAAAGGCAAGATGTTTTAGTCAGATGCTTTCCGAAAGTTTTAAAACAAAATCCGAATACACTTCTTGCGCTGGCAGGTACCGGACCTTATGATGATTCCTTAGTCAAACTCATTCGCAGCGGCAAATTAGTGAAAAGCGTCCAGATGCTGGGATATCAAACGCACGATCGGGTTTGTGAGCTGACGAAAGCCGCAGATATTATTGCTTTACCCACCGATTCAGAGGGTTTGCCCCTGACCTTATTAGAAGCGATGGCATGCGGAAAACCTATTGTTGCTTCACGGGTTGAGCCATATACTCGAATCATTAAAAATCGTCAGAATGGGATTTTAGCTTGGAATAAGACCGATCACTTTGCGCGAGCGCTAAACGAGGTTTTGAGCAATGGGCGCTTAGCCGGCGGCTTGGGAAAATCGGCAAGAGCGGCCGCCCGGAAATATTCCTGGAAACGCACCATTGAATTAACGGAATCGGTTGTTAAAAAAATACTTCGGCTATCATGAAAATCACATACTCAAAATCTTCGTCCGGGATCAAGCTTGAAAGCAACAAAAGGTTTCAAGAAGAAGCCCGGGCTTTTCAAAAACAAATGACGACTTACAAAAAATTAAAGGGAGCCTCCAAAAGAGTCCATTGCATTGTTTGCGCAAAGAAGCTGACCGGAGAAAAATTTGCGCACCGCGGCCTCTCTTTTATCCAATGCGCTCACTGCAAGCATGTTCAATTAACGTTAATACCCCCGAAGGATTATCTTCAACATCATCAATTTTATGCCGTTTACCCCAAACTCAATCAAAAAGATTATGAAGACAGAAAACAGCGAATTTACACACCCAAGCTTGCTTGGATTCTAGCGAGCCTGCGCAGTTTTGGTTATTCAAATGCGGAATTAAAAAGAATGAACTGGTTTGAATTTGGTACCGGTGCGGGCTATTTTCTTTCTGCAGTAAAAGATTTTGGCATCAAACATTTTGGCGGCTGCGATGGTGATTTCCGCTTGGTTCGCAGTGCCAATCATTTTTTGGGTTCGAGGCGGGTTTCTCATGAAAATCAGCCAATCTCAAAATTGATCGGAACGTATTCTTCTGATATTTATATTGCATTTTATGTCATGGAACACATGGAAGATACCCACGAGTTTTTGTTGCATCTGAAGAATTTGCCCAAGGGCACCCTTTTTATTTTTTCCGTTCCCGTTTTTGGTTTTGCAGCGCTTTTGGACAATGCTTTTCATCATCGCTACGCCCGAAATCTAGACGGAGTGCTTCATACCCAGCTTTATTCGGACGACTCCATTCGGTATGTCATGAAGTTAGCCGGCTATCAAATAAAAGCAGAATGGGTATTCGGCCAAGACATGGATGATCTGTGGCGCTATTTAAAACTTCAGCTGGCAGGGAAATATTCCAAACGAATGGAATGGGAAATTGCTAAAAAACTTGCAATCCTGCAAGATGAACTTCAAAATTGTCTCGATCGGGCGATGTTCTCAGATCAAAGACACATCCTGGCGGTCAAATCATGATTGATTACGATCAAGTACAAATCAACCGGTTGAAAGACAAATCGAGCCTAAGTAATTCTAATTGGATGGATCGATTGCGTACCACTTTTCTCATTCGAAAAAACCGGATTTTAGCCGGTTCCAATATTGCGTTCAAAAAGGGCGTGCAAATCCGAGTCTGTAAAACCGGCAAACTTTCAATTGGAGAATATTCTTTTTTTCATCCCAACGCGTCGCTTCTGCTGACCATGCCGCATCCTGTGGTAGAAATTGGAAAATGGGTTTTTGTTGGGATGAATACCATTATCGCTTCTAAAAATAGAATTAAGATCGGTGATTTTACGATATTTGCACCCAATTGCTACGTGATTGATCATGAGCACGGTTTTTCAAAATCAGATGTTATTTTGAATCAAAAATCCGTTTTAAAGGAAGTCAAAATCGGCCGCGACTGTTATTTTGGGGCTGGGGTCGTTATCCTGGGCGGCGTTACAATTGGAGATGGCGTGGTGATAGGGGCTCACTCCGTTGTTACACATGACATTCCTCCTCATGAAATTTGGGCGGGCAGCCCCGCTCGCTTTATTCGCAAACGGGATTAACATGTTGAATGGTTTTAGTTTTCACTATAGTTTCCGGCGTCAATTGATAGACCGCACGCTTCAAAAACATTCAACCCAATTTAATGGCTGCGTTCTTGACGTGGGAGGAAAAAAGGCGCAAAAAAAAGGAAAGTTTCGGCCGCCGGCTTTGGATGCCGTGACTTGGGTCTGCTTGAACCGTACAGGCAAAGAAACGCCGGATATTATCGGGGACGCGCACGTCCTTCCATTTAAAAGCGGTTGTTCGGATTGGGTTGTCTGTATAGAGGTCTTAGAATTTATTTTAAATCCCGCATTTTTTTTTAGAGAACTTTCGCGGGTCTTGAAGCCAAACGGACAGCTGCTTCTCACCGTTCCTTTTCTTTATCGAATCCATGATCATCCGTATGATTTGCAGCGATTTACGGAAGAGAAGCTTAAATTATTATTATCCGAATCTGGTTTTAAAATTAAAGAGGCGGAAGCGCATGGTTATTACTTTACCGTTTTGGCAGATCAGTTAAAAGCGGCATTTGCTCAAATATCACTTTACCCGTTGCGGTTGCTGTCGGCCATTTTTGCAGTTCCATTGTTGATGTTTTTGAGATGGCTTGACGGATTAAGTTTTGTCCGGAGGTCCGCATTTTTTACAAGTTACACAACCGGCTTTGCAATTCTCGCCGTTAAAAATTGATCAATGATTTCAAAAATCAAAATCAGTGTTGTCTTAAGTGCTTATAACGGTGAAAACCATATTCAAGAAGCAATTCAAAGCATTTTAAACCAGACCCTGCAAAATTTTGAGCTCATCATTATCGACGACGGTTCAACGGATGAGACGCTTCACCAGATTGAGACATTCAAAGACGACCGCATTATTTTAAAGAGCATTTACCATGTCGGTTTAACGAAAGCATTGAATCAGGGATTGTGTCTTGCCCGGGGTGATTATATCGCTCGAATGGATGCCGACGACATCGCGCTTCCAAACCGATTTGAAAAACAAGTGAGTTATCTGGATCAGCATTCGCGTGTAGTTTGTGTTGGAACCGCTTACGAAGTACTTCTCGCAAATGGGAATCGAATAAAACCTCGAGTTCCCATTTTAACTTCCAGCTACAAAATCAAAAAAGCGCTGCCCAAATTTAATCCCTTCATGCACGGTTCGATGATGATTCGCCGCGAAGGGCTGGAGCGGATTGGATTTTACAATGAAAAATTCAGGCTTTCACAAGATTACGACCTGTGGTTTCGGATGGCGCAGGAATACGAAATGGCAAATTTAAATGAAGTGCTGATGATTCGGCGGGAAGGGAAACAGACCTTCCTAAAGGAAAAGCGCCAAAATTGGTTTGCAATCCAGGCGAGGCTGAAAGCCATTCAGGAAGGAAACTCAAGCTCGTGGAACCTCATTTATATGATCCGTCCATTTTTCGTCATGGTAACGCCCAACTGGCTTAAGCGAATCATCCGGCAGATTGGATTTAGGTGATTGATGGAAAAAATTCGAATTCTCTTTATGGATGTCCGTGCCGACTTGGGCGGCGGTTCTGTCCATCTGGCGCTTTTGCTTGAGCGCCTGAATTGTGATCAATATGAAGCTTACGTTGCGGCACCTTCTGATCAGCATTTTTCGGCGCATTATCAAAAATTTGCGCAAAAAATGACAACGATTCCATTTCGGTCGTTTTCCATTGTAAAACTATTACAATTGCGAAAGTTCGTGGAAGAAAACAAAATTCATTTGATTCATTCGCATGGACGAGGTGCCGGAATTTACAGCCGTCTGCTGGGGCGGCTCGTTCATTTGCCCGTGGTTCACACCTTCCATGGAATTTCTTATCAAAAAAGCTCGTTTTTTCAATCGCTCGGCTTGAAAATTGAAAAGTGGCTTGGCCAATTCACCACTCGATTGATTCACGTTTCAGATTCTGAACGCAAATTCGGAATGGAAATGGGAGTCTCAGATTTGTACCGCTCAAGGGTGATCCGGAATGGAATTGATGTGGAATCTTTCAGCGCTCAGCAATCGAAGAGAGAAGAAATGCGTTCGCAATTAAATTTAAGCAATCAGGATTTCGTCATTGGCTGTGTTGCAAGGTTTGATTCTTGCAAACGCCACGAAGATTTGATTCTGGCAATTTCAAAGGTCATTCTCAGGAATCCAAATGTCAAATTAATTTTGATCGGCGGCGGAGAAACAAAAGAAAAAATAAAACGGTTGGTGAAAGATCGGGCGCTCGATCAATATGTCCAATTTTTAGGAGAGAGAGCTGACGCGAAACTTTTTTATCAGGCATTTGATCTTTTTGCGCTGGTTTCGTCATTTGAAGGTTTGCCGCTGACGCCTCTTGAAGCGCTTGCGTCTCAATGCCCGGTTCTCTTGACCTATGTCCGCGGAAATTGTGACATCATTCAACATGAAATCACCGGTATTTTGGTGCCACCGCACGATCCGGAGTCGCTCTCGCATGCAATCGAACATCTCATCGAAAATATCAGCTTGCGGGAAAAGCTGGCTAAAGGTGGTTATGAAATGGTGAGAGAAAATTATTCAATTACAGAAACAGTCAATTCAATTGAAGCGCTTTACCGGGAGCTTTGTCCGTTTCCGGATTTCAGGCGGGTTGTGCTGGTTCACGATTGGCTTTTTCATATGCGCGGCGGTGAAAAGGTTTTGGAAGCCATTGGCGAAATTTTTCCAAGCGCACGCATTAACACATTGTTCCTCCATTTGAACGGAATTTCAGAATCCTTGAAGAGCCATCCCATTCGCGCGTCTTGGTTAAATTGTCTTCCGGGCGTTAAACAATTTTACCGCTTTTTATTGCCGGTTCTTCCTTTTGTAATGAAACAGTTTGAGTTGAAACCATGTGACCTCATCATCAGCAGTTCGCATTCAGTCGCAAAAGGAATTCGAAAACCGCCGCAATCGATTCATGTTTGCTATTGCCACACACCCATGCGCTATGCGTGGGGGTTTGAATCGGAATACTTCGGAAAGTATCCGGTGCTTTTTCAGAGAGGAATCGAGCAGCTCATGAAAAAAATCCGGGCTTGTGACCTTGATTCAAATAAAAGCGTGGATTTTTTTATTGCCAATTCTAAAAATGTTCAGCATCGGATCCGCACCTTTTACAACCGTGAATCCGACGTGATTTATCCGCCCATTAAAATTGTGAACACTCGGTATGACCCCGGAGTCAAAGATTACTTTTTGATCGTCTCGGCGCTGGTTCCTTACAAGCGGATTGATCTTGCAATTGAAGCATTTAACGAGTTAAATAGTTCTCTTTTTGTGATTGGATCCGGCCCGCTTTTATCAAACTTAAAACAAAAAGCGCGTGCGCATATTCAATTTTTGGGCTGGCTCGGCGAAGATCAGATTGTAAAATATTATGAGTCATGCAAAGCGCTCATTTTCCCGACCGAGGAAGATTTTGGAATGGTTCCCGTGGAGGCAATGATGTACGGAAAACCGGTGATTGCTTATGCAAAGGGCGGAGCTTTGGAGACGGTAATTCCGGCGAATGATTCCCACGGGAAGCCTTCGCCCACGGGAATATTCTTTTATGAACAGACCGCGCAAGCTTTGCGGGAAGCTGTGAAGCAATTTTCGGAATATCCGTTTGACGCGGAAGCCATCCGGCAGCACGCCGAATCATTCAAAACCGAATATTTTAAAGACAAATTTAAAACATTTTTGCGAGAGAAGGTGATCAACCGTGTCTATTCCCCGATTGGCAAATAAAGACTGGTGCGAAAAACTTAAAATGTTTGCCGAAGTTGCCTTGCTTTCGGCTATGTCCGGTTATATTTTTTCCCGGGCACTTTTCATGATTGGAATTTATGTTGCGATTACCGCATGGGTCGTGATGCGGCTTTGCAATCTTGACAAAATTGTAGCAAAGTCAGTTGCCGATCCTTATTTGGTATTGATTCTTCTGTCGCTGATTCTTTCTGTTATTTTCGGAAGTAATTTTCACGAAGGAACGAGAGGGCTTCACAAATGGCTTCGGAGTTTTTTTGTCTTTTGGGCAAGCTACGATCTGTTTCGGGACAAAAAATACGAGAAAAGAATGATCCGTCTCTTCGTCATTATCTTTTTAATTGCCACTTTGGACGGATTGGTTCAGTACTTTTTCGGGAAGGATTTGATTCGAGGTTATCCCATTGGCTATGCCGATACGGTCACTCGCGTGACGTCCTCGTTTGGATATTTTGGAATGTTCGCTTCGTTTTTAGTGATGATCACGCCGATCGGAGCTGCTTATGCCGCAGCTCAGAAAAAGAAATCCGCTCAGACGGTGTACTTTCTCTCCATTTTTTTACTCAGCGCCATTAATTTATATTTAACAAGGACACGCGGTGCGTGGATTACTGCCACTCTAGTGATGATTTTATTTTTAATTGCCCAACGGAAATGGCGGCTGATTTTTTTCTTGGGTGCCGGTGTGATAGCGATGCCGCTTCTTCTTCCCCGGGATATTCTTCTGCACACCCCGCAAAGCGGAGGAATCGATAAGACCATTGGACACCGTGTCATTCTCTGGCAGCAAGCCGTGAACATCCTTAAAGCGAAGCCGCTCACAGGTTGCGGATTAAATACATACGTTCAAAATATTCAAAAATATAATTTTGAGTCAGACCGCGAAGTGCAAAAGTATTATGCGCACAACGGTTATTTGCAGCATGCGGCCGAAACCGGAATCTTGGGGATTTCTGTCTTTTTACTGTTTTTAGGCAGATATTTGACCGTCGCATTTCGATCGCTTTTTCGAAAAAATCAGTCAAACCCATTCGGAATTTCAAACATGCTCATCCTGAGCGTCTGCGGTTTCCTGTTTTATATGCTTTTTGATACCATTTTTCATAATTTGCAGCCTTTTACGCTTTTTTGGTTATTGATGGGTTGGAGTTTGTCCCACTTAGATCAAAAGACACGAGCATAATTTCATAATGAAAACACTCAAACATCGCCGAAAACAAAAAGGCGATTTTGTTTCTTATGTATTGTTTGTAAGTTCTGATGCGATTGCGATTTTGATCGCGTTTGCATGTGCTTACCGCATGCGCTTCGGCCTGCTTTCTCATTTTTTCAAGCGGGAATCACCGGAATTTTCATGGTATTTATGGGTTCTTCCCGTTGTCGTTGCGATTTTTCTGATCGTATTTCGGCAAAAACAAATTTATATATTTGACATTTTGAGGCGCCGGCTTGATGAAATCATTTTAATTGCAAAAGCAATTTCAATTGCGGCTATTATTTTGATGGCGGCCACATTCTTGTACCGGGATTTTTCATATTCTCGGAGTGTTTTTCTACTGCATTGCTTTTTTTCATTTTTTTTCGTGTGTTTTTTCCGCCACATAACCTATCGGCTGGACGGCGCTGTTCGAATTGGAATGGGAACGAGAACGCGCGTATTGATCATGGGAACCAACCGAAGCGCCAGGCAGATTATCCGGCGCATCAATCGAAGCTATCGGAATCGGTATGAGGTGATTGGTGTTTTATCGGGAGGCCGGCTGGCGGAAGAAAAACATTTTGAGAGCGTTCCGATTTTGGGAAATCTGGATGATATTTTTCAGAAAACAAATGGAATTGAAGCGGACGAGATTATTCTAACCGTTCCTGATTTTCCAGGCGAAAAACTCACCGAATTATTCTTAAAATGTGAGAATGAATTAATTACTTTCTTGAAAATGCCCGACTTATTCGGAATTTTTACAAGCGGAGTCGATGTTCATTACATTGACGATGTTCCTTTGATTGGAATTAAGAAATCACCGCTTGATAAAATGAGCAGCCGGTTTTTGAAGCGGTCGTTTGATTTGGCGGGATCCATTTTGTGTTTGTTTTTACTTGCGCCGGCATTGTCAATCATTTCAATTTTGGTAAAATGCTCAAGCGCCGGCACCGTCTTTTACCGGCAGGAAAGAATCGGGATTGATGGCCGGAGTTTCTTAATTTTTAAATTTCGTACGATGCGGCTTGATGCAGAATCGAAAACAGGCCCGGTTTGGGCATCTAAAAATGATCAAAGAACAACGCCGGCCGGTAGAATTTTACGGAAATTTAATTTGGATGAGCTGCCGCAGCTCTGGAATGTTTTAAAGGGTGAGATGAGCTTGGTGGGTCCGAGGCCCGAGCGGCCTCATTTTGTGGGACAATTTCGCGCCGATATTCCGCGATATATGGCAAGGCATAAAATCAAATCAGGGATTACCGGCTGGGCGCAGGTGAATGGATTTCGCGGAAATACCTCAATTAATGAACGAACCAAGTATGATCTTTATTATTATGAAAATTGGTCGCTTGCGCTGGACCTTAAAATTGTTTTTTTAACATTTTTTGCGTTTAAAAACGCGTACTGAAATGGCTCAAAAAATTCCCATTACCATTGCGGTGATTACAAAAAATGAAGAAAAACGTCTGCCGAGCTGTTTGGAATCGGTCTGGTGGGCTGATGAGATTCTTATTTTGGATGATGAAAGCACAGATCAAACCATCGCAATCGCACAATCATTCGGAGCCAGGTGTCTTAAGCGAAAAATGGATATCGAAGGAAGACACCGGAATTTTCTTTACGCCAACGCGAAGAACGAATGGGTTTTGAGTCTGGATGCGGACGAGCACGTCACGCCCGAGCTTGCCCAAGAAATTTCGGACGTAGTTAAACGGAACGATTCTGAATTCTCCGGTTACTCAATTCCGATGCGGATTTTTATTGGTTCACACTGGATCCGTGGAGCCGGTTATTATCCAAGCGCGCGGCTTAAAATGTTCCGCCGGGAGAAATTTAAGTATGAAGAAGCCGGAGTCCATCCGCGCGTTTTTTTGGACGGTAAATGCGGCCATTTAAAGGGCGAACTCATGCACTATTCATTTCGAAATTTTTCTCATTTTTTTTCCAAATTTAACCGCGAAACCGATTTGGAGGCTGAAAAATGGGTTCAGGACAAGCGCAAGATGAGTTTCGGGCTTGCGTTTTTCAAGGCGGTGGATCGATTTTTTCGCGCATTTATTACGAAAAAAGGCTATCAAGACGGATTTCTCGGTTTTATTCTTTCTTGTTTTTCTTCATGGTATCAACTCGTGACTTATGCCAAATATTGGGAAATTAAACAAAAAGAAAGTGTCTAAGGATTCCAAAGTTATTTTTATTGATCGAGACGGAGTCATCAATCAGGATCCCATCGGTGATTATATAAAAACTTGGAGTCAGTTTGAATTTTTGCCCGGCGTTTTCTCCAGTCTTCGGAAACTAACAAAAGCCGGTTACTCCATTTTGATTGTTTCAAATCAAGCGGGCGTTGGGGACGGCATTTATTCCAGAGCGGCCCTCCATTTTATTACCAAGAAAATGCTCGCGCGTCTCGCGCAATCCGGAATCAAAATTAAAGGCATTTACTATTGTCTACACGGAAAACAAGCGGGCTGTCATTGCAGGAAGCCAAAAACAGGTTTATTTGTGAGAGCCGCAAAAAAAAATAAATTCAACCCGCGGAAAACATTTTTTATAGGCGATAAAGCAAGTGATGTTTTGGCGGGAAAGCGTTTCAAATTAAAAACGGCGTTTGTGTTAACCGGTCACGGATCTTTGGACTTGAGGCAGCTTCACGGGAAATTAAAGCCGGATTTGATTGCTAAAAATCTTTCTTCCGCTGTGTCTAAAATACTTCAAGCGAGCCCAGCCTCTCGATGAAAATGAAAGTGTTTATCTGCTATTCTACAGCGGGTGAGGGGCACAAAAAAATTGCGGAAGCGATTGAAGAAGAACTTAAAACACATCCGGATCTATTTAGCGTCCTCGGATTTAACGCTTTTGATTATGTGGGTGATTTGTTTCGGGAAAGTTATCCCGCGGTTTATTTTTATGCGGTGAAATACATTCCAAAATTGTGGGGAATCCTGTATGAAGCGACGGATTGCCCAGTTGTCAACAGGTTTGTACGGCCGCTCAGGAGTTTGTGGAACCGAATTCAATCCAAGAAATTGCGGGAATTTGTCATCCGTGAAAAACCGGACCTGATCATCTCAACTCATTTTTTTGCAGCGGAAGTGTTGGCAAGCTCGAAGAAACGGGGCGAAATCAGCAGTCAGTTGATGACGGTGATTACCGATGTCATGCCGCATTCGTTTTGGATGAATAACGGAACCGATCTTTACTGGGTGATGGCGGAGGAAAGTAAACAAGCGCTTCTCAAGCGGAAAATTTCAGAGAACCAAATTAAAGTTGGCGGAATTCCCATTAAAAAAGAATTCACGAGAGAGGAAGACAAAAGCGAACTTCTTTGCAAATTGGGAATCATGCCGGAGCGTTTTAACATTTTATTTTCCAGCGGAAGTTTTGGAATCGGGCCGACCAAAAAGTGGCTGGGGGAGGTAAATGAGTTTGGAAGCCAGCTTCAAGTGCTTGTGGGGTGCGGAAAGAATCGAACGCTCTATGAATCTCTGGAAAATCAAAAATATTCGTTTCCGATCATTTTAATGGGTTTTGTGAATAACATGCATGAACTGATGAGTGTCTCCGATTTATTAATCGCAAAATCGGGCGGCGCGACCACTTGCGAAAGTTTGGCGAAAAATTTACCCATGTTGATTAGCGCCCCGATTCCGGGCCAGGAAACTCGGAATGCAGAATGGCTTCTCCGGCACCAGGCGTCATACGAGATAAAATTCCCGGGCGAACTCAAAAAATTGCTGGCCATGATTTTAAATAATCCCGGTTTTCTTTTAACAATGAAAGAAAATATTCACGCAATTGCAAAACCAAAAGCCTCCAAAGATTTGGTAAACTATGTGATCAGCTCCCATGACAGAAAATAACAAAGAATTAATAAACGCGACGCGCGCTTACTTTGAAACCCTAAAAATGAGCGGCGTTCATGAGCTCGTGCTTCCCGCGCCGGCAATTAAAAAAAATATAAATCCGGTACCCATACAAACCGTTTCTGTTTCTGAAAAAACTGCTTCTCCTCCCCTGATTAACGAACCGCTTCTTGATCGTAAGCAGGCCTTGATTGAATTAAAGACAACGGTTCAGTCTTGTACCAAATGCGGTGAATTGGCTTCCACAAGAACTCAGACCGTTTTTGGCGCGGGCCATGTTCGCGCAAAACTGGTGTTTGTGGGTGAGGCCCCGGGGTTTGATGAAGATCGACAAGGCCTTCCTTTTGTCGGAAAAGCCGGGCAGTTATTGACCAAAATGATTGAAGCCATCGGAATGACGCGAAAAGAAGTGTTTATTTGCAATGTGTTGAAATGCCGGCCGCCTCAGAACCGGAATCCAAAACCTGAAGAAGTGATTAATTGCGCCCCTTATTTATGGGCGCAGCTTGATGTGATCAAACCAAAGATTATTTGTGCGCTCGGAAATTTTGCCGCGCAAAATCTGCTTCAGACGACGAAACCAATTTCGCAACTCCGCGGTTCCGTTCATGAGACGAGAGGATTTCGCGTCATTTGCACTTTTCATCCTGCGTACCTGCTTCGAAATCCGGATGACAAACGAAAAGCCTGGGAGGATTTGAAACGTGTCCGTCAGGAAGTTGATCAAAATTGATTTTTGAGTGATCCAGTGTCAACCGCTATGCTGTTCCAGCTTGAGAAAACCAAATTAATTGAAGTCGCCGTCCCGCTTCCGGTAGCGGATCCGTTTACCTATGCAGTTCCTGATGAATGGGTGAGTCAGGCGGAACCCGGCATGCGGGTTCTGGTCCCTTTTAAAAATCGGGAACTCGTGGGTTATGTGGTTGGTGCGCAGGAGGCGATTCCGCCCGAGCGGACCAAAAAAGCAATCCGGCTTCTGGACTCTGCTCCGATTTTAAATGATCATTTTTTGCGATTAACCGCATGGCTCAAAGATTATTATTTTTCAAGCTGGGGCGAAGCCATTCAAGCGGTTCTTCCAAAAATGTACCGTCAAAAAAAAGACACAAAATACAGAGAAAAAAGCGTTTTAGAAGAAGCGCTTGGCGAAGCTAAAAGGAATACTTTAAATTCGGAACAAGCGATTGCGGTTCAGAAAATTACCGAGTGTTTAAAAACGGAAGAGCACCATCGAATTTTACTTTTTGGGGTCACGGGAAGCGGGAAAAGCGAAGTCTATATTCGTGCGATCCAAGAAACGCTCAGGATGAATAAACAAGCCATTTGTCTGGTTCCCGAAATTGCACTGACGGAGCAGCTGAAGCATTTTTTTGAATCACATTTCGGCGGTGAGCTTGAGATTGTCCACAGCAAACTCTCGGACGGCGAACGGTGGCAGGCGTGGGACCGGATTCGGCGGGGCGAAAAATCGATTGTGCTGGGAGCGCGTTCAGCTGTTTTTTCTCCGCTTCAGAATCTGGGTTTGATCATTATGGACGAAGAACAAGAACCGTCTTACAAGCAGGATCAAACGCCGCGCTATCATGCGCGGGAAGTCGCGCATTGGAGAACGCGGGATTGCAAAGCCATATTTCTAATGGGTACCGCAACGCCGTCGCTTGAGACAATGCAGGAAGCAGAAGATGGAAAAATGCTACGCATGGATCTGACAAAACGGATTGACGCGAAGAAGCTTCCCACAATTGAAATCGTTGATTTAAATCAGGCACAGAACATTTCGCGTGAACGCGTTGTCATTTCATCAAAACTTCAGATGACCATTGAAAACGCTCTTCAAAAAAAGGAAGGCATTCTCCTGCTTCTCAATCGGCGCGGGTTTTCAACGCAAGCACAGTGCCTCAACTGCAAGCAGTTGGTCGCCTGCCGTCATTGCGATGTTGCGCTGACGTTTCATCAATCAGAACGCAAATTGATTTGTCATTATTGCAATTACACAATCGACGACCCACAAAATTGCCCCGAATGCAAGCATCCGCTTTTAAAATTTACCGGAATCGGAACGGAAAGGGTGGAAAGTGAGGCCGCGCGGCTTTTTCCCAGTGCTCGAATTGCAAGGCTTGATTCTGATTCTGCGCGGCGAAGGGGAAGCCATCAGCGAATTCTGTCGAAATTTCGGGCTCAGGAAATTGATATTCTTGTCGGGACTCAAATGATCGCAAAAGGTTTCGATTTTCCTCAGGTGACGGTGGTGGGTGTCATTCTAGCCGACACGGCGCTTTTGCTGCCCGATTTTCGATCCAGCGAAAAAACATTTCAACTGTTAACTCAAGTGGCGGGCCGTTCCGGGCGCGGATCGGGTGAGGGGCACGTGATCATTCAAACGTATTCGCCGTTTCATTTCAGCATTCAACACGCAAAAGACCACAACGTAACCGGTTTTTTTTCGGAAGAGATAAAACACCGGGAAAGTTTTCAATATCCTCCGTTTACGCAATTAATCAACGTGATGTTTCGTGGAAAATTGGAGGCCAAAGTGGTTGAACAAGCGAGCGAACTTAAAACAGCGCTGTCGCGGGCGGGCGGCATCGAAAATGTGGAGATCATCGGCCCGGCGCCTCTTCCTTTTAGAAAGCTTCGCGGAAATTACAGATGGCACATGATTGTGAAGAGCCGATTAAAAGATGAATCCATGCGAAGAATCCTGCGCCGCTCCTTAAAAGAAGCCAGGCGGGTGTCTCACGTTCATATGGCCATTGATGTTGACCCGCTCGCCATTCTGTAAACGCCCTTCTTTACCAATCCCAGTCAATCATGATAAAATAGAATATGAAAATCTGTAAGATTGTCACATATCCAAATCCAATTCTGACTAAAAAATCTGAACCGGTTAAATTCGTGGGTACTTTTGAGGTGGATTTGATTCAGAAAATGATTCAAGCCATGTATCGGGAAGGCGGCGTTGGAATCGCGGCGCCGCAAGTGGGTGTCTCGACACGCATTTTTATTGCCAGCCCAAACGCAAAACCCGGTGAGGAAATGATTTTTATCAACCCGGTCATTTTTAAACAGACGGGTGAGCAAATCGGGGTGGAAGGATGCTTGAGCCTGCCCGGAGTTTCCGGTGAGGTTCGGCGAGCCAAACGGATTGAGTTTGAGTGTATGGATCAAGACGGAAAATTGATTCAGGGGATAGCGGATGATTTTCTCGCGCGAATTATTCAGCATGAACTTGATCACTTGGACGGTAAATTATTGATTGACCGAGTTGACTTTGACCAACGGCTGGAACTTTTAAATAGTTACCAGCGGCTTTAATGAAACTTGTCTTTTTTGGATCCTCCGATTTCTCCATTCCGGTTTTAAGCGCACTTTTGAATTCGTCCCATCAAATCGAGCTGGTTGTCACAACACCGCCCAAGAAAAAAGGCCGCGGGCAGAAAGAATCAAAATCAATCGTTCACGATTGGGCGCTTTCACATTCGCTCGCTTGCACGGCTCCCGCCGATATCAAAAGCTTAGATTTTTGTGGCGAGCTGAAAAAATTAAGCCCGGATTGTTTTGTTGTTGCGTCATACGGAAAAATTCTTCCGAATTCCATTTTAAAGATTCCCATCAAATTTCCGATTAACGTTCATCCATCGCTTTTACCAAAATACCGCGGAGCCGCTCCGATTGCGCGGCAATTGTTGAACGGGGAAACCCACTCCGGTGTGACCCTCGCAGCGATCACGGAAAAGTTGGACGCCGGCGAAATCATGGCGCAACAGGAGATCGATATCCAAGAAAACGATGACGCACTTTCACTTGGTAAAACATTGGCGGAACTGGGTGGCGCTTTAGCCCTTCGTGTGCTCGATCAAATTAAGCAAAATAAAGTTGAGCTGCATCCGCAAAATGAAAAAGAAGCGACCTATGCGTTCAAGTTCACGAAGGAAATGGGAAAAATTAACTGGAATGAAAGCGCCGGGCGAATCCACAATCAAATCCGGGCGTTTGTCCCATGGCCGTCTGCCTACACGTTTTGGAAAAAAGCGCGGATTAAAATTCTAAAATCAGAAAAATCCGAAATATCCGGCAAAAACCAGCCGCCCGCGACCATTCTTGAAATCCATAAAGATGGATTCATGCGGGTCCAGGCAAAATCAAGTTCTGTCAGAATTCATTGCGTCCAGCCGGAATCGGGAAAATCAATGTCCGCTCACGCATTTGCCATTGGCCGCAAAATAAAAGTGGGCGATCAATTCGCATGAAGAAAATAAAAGTGTTGCATTTGACAACTCATTTAAACGTTGGCGGAATTACCACTTATATTTATTTACTTGGAAAAAATATGGACAGAAATCTGTATGAAATAATGGTTCTCTCAAGCGGCGGGGAAGTTTCAAAGCGATTTCATGCAATGGGGATTCGTACATTTGATTTCCCGTTTCGAACCAAAAGTGAACTGAGCCCCAAAATTTATTTAAACCTTCCGAAAATTATTAAATTGGTAAAAAAGGAATCTATTGATCTCATTCATGCGCACACGCGTGTGACACAGGTGATGGCATGGTGGATTCGCCAATTGACCGGAGTTCCATATATTTCGACGTGCCATGGATTTTATAAAAGACGAATCGGAAGAAGGTTTTTTCCGGCGTGGGGAAATCACGTGGTTGCCATCAGCGTTCCCGTTGAGGGATCGTTGACCAACTATTTTAAAGTTCCCACGAATCAAGTAAGCACCATCTTTAATGCAATTGATATTAAAGATTTGGAAACGCACGCTGCTCATCAAGACTTACAGAAAATTCGCGCGGAGTGGCAATTGGGCACAAGCGCCCCAGTCATTGGAATTGTTTCACGGATCGTTCAAGATAAAGGGCACGAATATTTAATCCGAGCGTTTGGAATACTGATTCAAAAAAAATATCCAGACGCTAAATTGTTGATTGTCGGTGAAGGTCCGTATCAGTCGAAAATTCAGGAATTAACCCGCAAGCTGAATATTTTTGAATCCGTTCGGTTCATCGGCACTCTGAATGACGTAACCAAAGCACTGTCGGTGATTGATATTTTTGTGCTTCCGGCTATTTGGCGCGAGGGATTCGGATTGTCCATTGTGGAAGCGATGGCGCTTAAAAAACCGGTCATTGTGACCAATATTTGGGCGCTCAATGCGTTGGTGCAGGATCATCAAAACGGTCTTCTGGTTGAACCCAAAGATGTTGGCAAACTTGTCACTGCAATGAATGAGCTTTTGGAACACAAGGCTCTTGCAGAACAGATTGGGCGAGCGGGTTATGAAACGGTCAGAAAGGAATTCTTAATCGAGCGCATGGCAGAAAAAATGGGCGATTTGTATCAGAAAATCCTTCAGGAAAATCAAAAGTAAAGACTCAATTTTATTGACAGTCAGATTAAATCGAGTACAATTAATGCTTGTTTTCTTTAGCATTGTTTCAATCTTTTAGGAGGAAGAATGGGTATCCGAGTTGGTATCAATGGATTTGGCCGCATCGGACGGATGGTATTTCAAGCGATATGCGACCAAGGATTATTGGGTAAGGGAATTGACGTTGCTGCCGTTGTTGATGTATCAACGGATGCTAATTACTTCGCTTACCAGATCAAATATGATTCAATCCATGGCAAATTCAAACACACGGTTGATATTGCTAAGAGCGATCCTGCCAAAGAAGAAGCCGATATTTTAGTGGTTAACAATCACAAAATTCAATGCGTGACTGCCACACGAAATCCTTCTGAATTACCGTGGAAGAAACTAGGGATTGATTTGGTTATTGAATCAACAGGTTTATTTACTGACAGTGAAAAGGCCGAAGGGCACTTACAAGCCGGCGCCAAGAAAGTGATCATTACCGCACCCGCAAAAGGTAACGTTAAAACCATTGTGATGGGTGTGAATGAAGCCGAGTATGATACCGACAAACACCACGTTGTTTCAAATGCCAGCTGTACCACCAATTGTCTTGCGCCGCTCGTTTATGTTTTACTCAAAGAAGGAATCGGGATTGAAACAGGCTTGATGACCACCATTCATTCTTACACGGCTACCCAAAAGCCGGTCGACGGCCCTTCAAAAAAGGATTGGCGAGGAGGGCGCGCGGCTGCGATCAACATTATTCCGTCTACTACGGGTGCGGCAAAAGCAGTCGGCGAAGCACTTCCGGCCGTGAAGGGGAAATTGACCGGCATGGCTTTTCGGGTTCCAACACCCGACGTTTCTGTGGTGGATCTCACTTTCAGGAGTATCCGAGATACTTCGATTGAAGAAATTGACGGCCTCCTTAAAAAAGCGTCTGAGACATACCTTAAAAACTATTTAGGCTATGTTAATGAAGAATTGGTTTCAACCGATTTCATTCACGACAGCCGTTCCTCCATTTATGATTCGCTAGCGACACTCCAAAACAATTTAAAGGGTGAAAAACGTTTTTTTAAATTGGTGTCGTGGTACGACAATGAATGGGGATATTCTAATAGATGTGTGGACCTCACAATTTATATCGGTAATAAATTGAAGGACTTAGGAAAACAGACCTCTCAAAAAGCTGCCATAAAAGCCTGATCATGTCGAAATCGTCCGGTCGATCATGTCGAATTCGTCCGGCGAATCAAAAACGATCATCGTAAAATTAGTGAAAAAGTCGTAGCTGGGTAAACCTGTTGCGGTTTTTTTGCTTGTTGGGGCTTATGCAGTTTACGACATTTACTAACCACACTATACCTCTAAGCAATAGGAATACGAATATTTTGGTACAAAATGACTTTATAAAACGGGGCGTGGATACGATAAAGTATCCGTGCGAAACTTTCTGAGCCCCAACGAGCAAATGATTCTCAAAGAAGCGCATCATGCGG
>OBEQ010790126.1_pt1 | contig 28858 bp, 23 predicted proteins | sample 1670901 | NCBI WGS metagenome assembly OBEQ01 (sample SAMEA104232315, study PRJEB22302) | groundwater metagenome | biome: forest; feature: aquifer; material: groundwater | place: USA | collected 2011-08-07 | depth 5.4 m
TCGACAGCGAACGGTTTCTTAAACCGCGAACGGTTTCTTAAACCGCGTGCTGTCCGCCGCGGCGCCATTCGACCGGCTGGGTGAGCATGGCCTTCACCATGGCGAGCAGCGGATAGGGTTCTATCGGCTGGATCATCATGTTCATCATCCGGCACCCGTCCCAGGAATTCAGGAACTCCTCGCGCAGGTTCTCCTGCCCCGAGAACAGGATCAGGGTCGGCACCTCCGGCAGGGCCAATTGCCATTCCGGCCAGGACAGGATGGCGGGCTCTTCGCCCAGATGCACACCCAGCACGATCAGATCGGGCTTGTCCGAAGCCAGCAACAGCGGGATATCCTCCCAGCTGCCTGCGTCCAGCACGCGATGATTGATGCCTTCAAGTATGAAGCGCAACATGATCCGGTACCGCGCTTCCGGTTCGAAGATCAGAATCTTGGCCATTTTTGTCCACGGAGGGTGATTCCCTCCTATCCCTGTCCCCATTCTAGGGCCAGCGGGAAAGGATTACCAGCCCGGGATACCCCGTAAAGCTCCTGTCGCGGCATCAAGAACTTAAATTTCCGCCAGCACCGACATGCCCGGAACCCTCGGCCGGACGGGAAGTACCCATTCCGGGCCTTTCCCTCCCGGCCGTCTCCCTTTCCGGGCCCTGAAAGGAGTGCGGTATGAACGAGGCCTTCCGGGAAATGTTTTCCCCCGCCGAAGCCGACGCCGTCCTGGCCGCGGCCCTTCCGCCCGGGAGCTCCCAGGGACGTTACGCCCCGGTTACCCTGCCGCTCTCCAGATGCCAGGGCCGCATTCTGCGCGCGCCCATCGTCTCTGATCGCTCGCAGCCTCCCTTCGATCGGGTGGCGATGGACGGGATCGCCTTCGCATATCCGGCCTGGGAAAAAGGCCTCCGTCGCTTCCGGGTGGAAGGGATGCGCAAGGCCGGCGCGCCGGCCGCGCCGCTGAAGGATGCCGATGCCTGCCTGGAGGTGATGACGGGCGCGGTCTTGCCCCCGGGAACCGATTGCATCATGCCGGTGGAGGAGATCCGCATTGAGGACGGCTATGCCGTGATAGGGGACAAGGCGCCTGCGGCGGAACGCCTGCGCTTTGTGCATCGGGCGGGCGGGGATTGCGCGGCGGGCGAGATCATCGTGCCCGCGGGAGTGACCTTGTCCGCGCCGCATCTGGGCGCGGCGGCGTCCTTCGGTTGCAAGGATCTGCAGGTGGGCGCTTCGCCTTCGGTGGCGGTGGTGGCCACGGGCGATGAGCTGGTGGACGTGGGCCGGGATCCCCTGCCGCACCAGATCCGGAAATCCAATCCCTATGCCGTAGAGGCCGCCCTGCGCAAGCGGCATTTCGACCGCGTGGCGTTATTGCATGCGCGCGACGACGCGGGCAGGTTGCGCGCCTGCCTGGAAGGGGTGATGGGCCGCTGCGAGGTCCTGATCCTGACCGGGGGCGTCTCCATGGGCAAGACCGACTACGTGCCGGGCGTGCTCAAGGAGATGGGGGTAACCCCGCGGTTTCATCGTATCCTGCAGAAGCCCGGGAAACCCTTCTGGTTCGGCATCGGGGCGGGAGGCATGCCCGTGTTCGGCCTGCCCGGCAATCCTGCCTCGGTGCTGGTGTGCCTGCACCGCTACGTTCTGCCCGCGCTGCTGCGCGCCATGGGCGCGGCGGAGGGTAACACGGGCGGCGCGGTTCCGGCGGTGCTGGCCCAAGGGGCGGCCGCTTCGGGCAAGCTGACCCAGTTCCGGCCCGTCACCTGCGCCTGGGACGCGGAGGGCCGCCTGCGCGCGTCGTGGGCGGGCAACCAGGGTTCGGGGGACTTCAGCGGTTGGGCCAAGGCGGATGGTTTCGTGGAATTGGCGGCCGGGAATGAACCCTGGGACGCGGGACGCATGGCGCCTTTCTGGCGTTGGTGATTGCCTACCAAGCGGTTATTATTCATTCCGCGCCTTACGATTTCCGGTCCCATACCAGGAGCCCTTCCCATGCGGAAATTCCGCTGACATGCAACCGTCCGTCCATGGCTGCGAATCCGCTCTCGCTGTCTTTTTAGCGGCCGCTTTCCGGATCTTTTTCCCGATCCTCGGCGCGCTGATCCTGTTCGGATGCTCTCCCGCTTTGCGACGGCCCATCCTGGCCAAGGATGAGTTGCGCACGCTGACGGGATACTATGTCTATCAGGGCCGGGAAAGCGAAGCCGGCTTGCCCAAGACGCTCGTGGATTGCGAAACCTTCCTGAAGCGGAGTCCGGCAACGCGGGATGAATTGATCGCCGCGGTGTGCAATCTGAATCTGAAACATGCGGAAGCGGCGAAGCAAAGCGCCGGAAAATTGACGGACACCTTGCGGTACCGGCATTCCGAATATGCCGAAGTGCCCAAGCAGAAGGACGGCGATAACATTCACCAGACCATGGTGAACGCCATGGTGGAAACCTTGTCCTTATGCTTCAAGGATTTGAATGCCAAGGTGATCGAAGCGATCGCGAAAAAGTGAGGTTGGATCCCTACCGGAGAGCACCCGCCGCGGAGGGGTTGACTCCGGTCTTGATCCGTCTTCCCATGGAATCGACCGATTCCCCCGTCGCGGTCCCGATCGTCCACTCCCTGATCCGCGCATCCTTCCCCGGCCGGCCATTGCCCGGACTTGGACCCGCCTCCGCTCCGGAACTTCCCTGGGCCGCCTTTCCGCCCCGCCGTTCCAGATCCACTGCGCCCTTGTAGATCATATCCCAGGCTTGCGCGGCGTAGCGCTGGCCAAGTTTGATCTGACTAGCGCGATCGAAATGGAGCTTGTCCCCCTTGTCGATCAGGCTGTCGCTTTTCACCACCGCGCTGTGCGCGAGATGGGAAGGCAAGGTGAGGATGCGGACGTTGAATGCGGCATGCTTGGGTTCGAACTGACCGATCTGCCCCGCGATCACGGGCAGGACGGGATTCCCCAGATCCTTGCGCAGGGAATCCATCAGCCCCTTCAGCTTGGCCACGTAATCCGTATCCGCGGCGTCGCTTTCGCCCTGATGCCAGAGGATGCCTTTCAACGTGCCGGACTTCACGGCCTGGCGCGTGCGCGTCAGCATATCCGTATAGTATTTGCCGGGCTTGAGCCAACTGGCGATCGCGGATCCTCCCCGGGCGTTCACCACCAGGCCGAACTGTTTCGCGGGCAGCAGCCGATGCAGTTCCATGGCGAAGCCGAATCCGGGCCCCACCTGATTGGCGGTTGAGCCAGCCTCCAAGGTGGAATAGCGGTTGAGGGGATTGCGGGCCGGCTCCCAGGTGAGGCTGTCCTTGAAGAGCCATGCGCCGTCGATGGTCGTGAGCGTATCGGACGCGATCATGGGGCCGCGTCCGGACATGTTGGATTGGCCGATGAGCAGGTAGATGTCGAGGTTTTTCGGAACCGCTCCTTGAGCGTCCGCTCCCTGTGCGGCAGCGCCATACGCGGCGGAAAAGCCGACCAGCCAAAGGCCCAACATTCCCCAAAACGGAATCCGGAATCCAAACATGTTCGCCCCACGCCCCGGCCCGCGGGCTGATTGTCCCGCGCGGTCGCCCGGTCAAACAATAAGATCAGTACGCCCATTGCGCGCGGTCATTCTCCGCCCGAAGTCCGCTTTATTTTACGAAGTGATTCTCGGGAGGCGGCCTCGCCGGATTTAATTGCGTTGATGATGCCTTGGCGGATATTTGCGTTATCTTTTTCCCATGCCCGCCCCCGAAGGAAAAACCATCCTGGAAACCGTGCGCTTCCGCTGCCGCGAAATGACCGAAGCGGATGCGGATTTCCTCGCCCTCATGCTGGGCGATGCGGAGGTGATGCGTTATTATCCCAAGCCGCTCGATCGCGCAGGGGCCGAAGACTGGCTGGTACGGGTACGCGGATGTTACCTCAGGACCGGCCACGGCTTCTGGATGGTGGAGCGTTTAGGCGATGGCGAAAGGGTGGGCCAGATCGGCTTGCTGCCCAAAGAGATCAACGGCCGTCCCGAGGTGGAGGTTGCCTATATGGTGCACCGCCCCTTTTGGCGCCAGGGCATCGCGGCGGAAGTTGCCCTGGCCTGCCGCGACCATGCTCTGGGTAACCTGGGCGTTTCCCGTGTGGTTTCCATGATCCACCCGGACAACGCGCCTTCGCTGGCGGTAGCCGCCAAGCTCGGCATGCGCCGCATCGGCGACATCCTCCATCTGGGAATGCCCCACCTGCTTTTCGAATACCGGCCGGTTCCGTAGCCGGAATTCCGGCCCCAATCGTCCGCAACGGTCGGAACAGCCCCGGATCCCGCCTCCGGCAAGTGACCCCAATCACGGATCCGGCATGCCCGAAAACGTATACTTCCCATACCACAGGGAGGTACGCATGACGAACGCCAAGTTGACCCCGATGATCTACACTCTCGCCCTGGGCGCCGCGCTGCTGGCCTCAGGGTGCAACAGCTCCGGCGGGACGGATCCTGCGGCCACCCACCCCCATGGGACGGGGATTGCGAATTGCGATGCCCTGCTGACCGGCGCCGAAGCCGCGGTCATCCTGGGCGGGACCATCGTAAGCACCACTCCACGGGATACGGGGGCGATCCTCACCTGCACCTACAAGGCCGCCCTCGAAGCGGGCGGAATCCTTCCTCCCCAGATCATCATCACCGCATTCACGACGGATGGTTTCGCGGCTTCAAAGCATACGACCGTTCCGGCCTATTATGATTTCCTGGACACCACCACCGCGGCCTCGCTCAAGACCCCGCTTACCGGGATCGGCACCAAGGCCATGTATATGCTGGGCCCCAGGAAACTGGCGATGTACAAAGGCGATGTCTATGCGGACGTGATCTGCCGGCCCCATGGAATCCCCGTAATCGACACCAGCGCCGCCGCGTTCGAGGGTGCGAAGGCGATCGCCATCAAGGTTGCCGCGAAGTGATAGCCGGCACTCCGGCTGAAGGCCGGACGCCAGATCGAAAAAGGCCCGTAGGTATTCCCCGGCTAAGCCCCTTTGCGGAAGCGGCCCGACACTCTCCTTAGAACCCCTGACCGCAAACCGCGCCGCACTGCGTATGGTAGCGGATTACCGTTGTTCTGATGCAATCCCCGCTGGCGGAGCGCATTACCACGTGGCAGGTTATCGGGTGGACCTCCCCCGTGTATTTGCCGCTGCATGCCAGTTTTACGCAGGTGAATTGGGTGGATTGGGGATCGCAGGTCTCGCCTACGTTGCAAATGGTGGATGCTCCGGTAGCGAGGGTCATGTCTTCTCCATACTTCATGACTTCACGGCTCTGCCCGGGTTCTTCAACGGAAACGGCAGGCCGGGTGGGCGCCGCCGTTTCGGTCTGGAAGCATCCGAGGAAGGTTGCCGATGCCAGGATTGAGGCCAAGCCGATGAGAGTGCTAAAGCGGTTTTTCATTTCTATTTCCCATGTGATTATCGTGATACTTATAATCCTTTCCCGCGTCGGAAAGGATCGGATTCAAAATAATCCGGGCATCGCGCGGATGGAGATCCGTTTTGTGCATTCTTTGGCGAACAATCGGCCTTTTCCTGTGCATTTTTCAGGGAACAAGGAAAAGGCAAACCGCGTAAAAAGGCATAGCCAGGGGATGTAAATGCGGAAACCCTTTCCGGCGCGCAACCCTGCTATCTTTTCTCCCATGACGCAATCCGGATCGGGATCGGGGTCGAAGACCAAGGCGCCGAAGGTGGAAGTGGGACGTTGGGATGAACGGGATCCGCGGCAGTCCGCGCCGTCCGAAGCTTCCACGCCTTTGGGCCGGCTGGAGTTCCTGGCGTGGGTCCTGGACAGCAGCATACCTGTTCCAGGGACGTCGTTCCGCGTAGGCGTGGAATCCCTTATCGGGCTCATCCCCGGAATCGGCGACGCCATCGGCGTGGCGCTCTCTTCCTTCATCCTGATCATGGCGGCCAGGATGGGAGTGCCGCGCGTGACCTTGCTGCGCATGGGATTCAATGTGGCCCTGGAAGGGTTGGTGGGCATCGTACCCATCGCGGGCGATTTGTTCGATTTCGCGTGGAAAGCCAACCGCCGCAACGTGGAACTGCTGCGGGCCCACGTGGAGCATCCCGTGCGCGCGCGCAAGGTCGATTGGATCTTCGCCACCGTCTTCCTGCTCGGCATCGCCGCGCTATTGGGCCTGCTGGCCTGGGGCGGATTCCTGCTGGGCCGCGCCGTCTTGCGCCTGTTCACCCCGTAAAACACCTATTCTCCTCGCAACAAAAAGTACGCGACCGCGCTTCGCATCTGGAACGGCAATCGGATCCGGTAAATAAAAAAGCGTTTGTGTTGAGCGATTCCTCGGGCGGATGGATCGCTAGTGATAGGGGTATCGGCTTTCTCGTTGAAAGCGCCGGGATACCTATGTTTATTGAGGGAGAATCAATATGGCAACAACCTCGACAGTCACTCGCACGATACGGCGCGCTATCATTCCATCCCGCGTCACGGTTCGCGATTTTTTTCCGTCCCGCCTTCCGGTTCGCAATTCCTTTTCGGCCTCCATGCCGCTCGCGCTCCTGGTCTTCCTTTTCGCCTTCCGTCCCGCCTCCGCCGGCGATACCTATCTCTCCGATCTCACCGCGGTCTCGGCCACCAGCGGCTGGAGTACGGTGCAAAAGGATAAATGCATCAACACCAACCCCATCAACCTGGGCGGCAAGGTGTACGCCAAGGGGTTGGGCACCCATGCGCCCAGCGAAATGGTCTACAACCTGGGCGGCAAGTACGCGGCCTTTTCCGCCGTGGTCGGCATCGACGACGGGACCCAGGGCAAAGGCTCTTCGGAATTCCTGGTGTACGCGGATGATTCCCTGCTGTTCAAGAGCGGCGTGCTCAAAGGGCAGATGACCCCGGCCAAAATCGCCGTAAACGTGACGGGCAGGAACAAACTTAAATTGGTCACCACCATCGGGCCGGACACCTACGACATGGACGATGCGGATTGGGCCGACGCCCAGTTGGCCGAAAAGCCCACGGTGCGCCTGCTTCCCCAAAACGGCCTGTCGGCGCGGACCCAGGCCCAGGCCCGCCCGGACGGGACCTCCGGGGTCCTGACGGTCGATGCCCTCGGCGTCCTGCATTCCGGTTCCCCAGGCCGGAATCACGGGGGCTCCGGCCGGCCGGGGTTGTCACTTTCTGACATCGGTGTCCGCTGGACAACGGCAATCCGGCCCTCCGTTCCGAAGGCCGTAACCCGATAGATATATTTCGGCATTTCCTGTGGGGGGATATGCGCGGATTGTTTTCGGCCCCGGGGTCCCGGGCGAAGTTCTGGACGGCGTGGACGACCTGGGCGGCATGCATGGCCGTCATCGCCATTGCGAGCCCTGCCGCCGCCGCGGGTCTGGATATGCTGCCGACCGCATTGACCGTGGTCATGTCCGATTCGGTCGGCAACGCGGAAAGCGATTCCGTCACCGTCACCCTTTCCATCATGTGCAAAAACGGCCCCACCAAGGCCCGCGCCCGCTGGACCGCGGCGCAAATCGGCATCGAAGGCATCGAGCGCATGAACGGCATCGTGGATTCCGGCCAGGTGATGAACGCCAATACCGAATACACCTACCGCATCGGCGCCTGGGTGGACAAGAAGCCCTTCTCCGTCATCGCTTTCACGGATCCGGAAGGCGTGCTCGGCGAATCCGCCGCGGACATCGCGAACAACGCCCTGGTCAAAACCTTCCGCTTCCGTAAAATCGTCCTCACGGATACGGTTTACACTGGGAAGAACTGCCCCATCCCCGCGAACGCGAATGGGGCCCGCTGATGCGCCGCTGCTTCCCGTTCGTCACCCGCTTCGGGTCCAACGCCCGCTCGGCCTCCGGTTTTAGGTCCATCGCCAATCCCGCCTTCGCATTCCTCCTCGGCCTTTCCTTTCCCTGCTTCCTCCTCGGCTTGCCCGACATCGCCCAGGCGGCGATCAAGTTCGACATCACGCCCCATGCCGTGACCCTGATCAGCGCCAAGAATCCGAAATGGGACACCGTGGTGGTGGAAAGCTACGTGTACATCACCGGAGACGCCGCCTACCGTAACACCGGGAATACCCCCAAGCTCTATCTCGAGGTCCGCATCGACTCCCTGTCCGCGGCCAAGCATTACCTGAAGCCCGGCGACTCCCTGGAGACCCTCAGCGGCTTCATGGTCAAGGATACCGTCACGGTTCTCAAGACCCCGTTCGCGGTCGTCACCTGGTCCGATCCGCTGGCCTCGTTCCAGAAGGAATCCACGGTTGAGAACATGCGCGTCTCCTCCATGTATTTCGAATTGCATCCCCGGGTGGATACGGTCCGCGTCGCCGGATGCCCCACCATGCCCGCCGGTCTCGAGGGAAGCGGGGGGTTCCGTTCCGGTTACGGGTCGGTTGCAATCGCGCCCGCGCTGCCGGTTGCCGCCGTCATCTACAATCTCCTCGGCCGGCCCGTCTGGTCGGGACGCGCGCTCCCGGGAGAGATTCCCAAAAACCGCTTGTCCGCGGGCACGTATCTGTTCGCTCAAGGCTCCGCGGTCCTGCTTTTCCGCGTCGATCCACGATAAGACCGGCTAAGGGCTGATAGCCCCCGCCTTCGGCAGCCTATTTCCGCTCCCCGCTTTTAGCCCCGGTCCTTCCGCCGCCCAGATGGGTGGCATACCGCTTGCTTTGGTCTTTTGCGGAAGTCCGCGATGGCGATTCCGAGTAGTTTAACTTGGCTCCGGCAATCGCTGACCTGCAAGAGGTGACCCCTGCCCCTGAAATCCTTGTGCGCCCTGCTGGCTTTCATGCTGACGGGGTGTTTATATTCGGTGCACCACTTCAATACGGGCCTGCTCATGCCCGCGGGCAAGAGCGAAGCCACCCTGGGGATGGGCCGCCAATCCCTGTGGACGTGCTCCCATTACCTGGTGGATTCGGCCGGCGCGGCGCATGCCTGCGGCGACAGTTCGGGGGAATCGGTGTCGGACGGAGCGATCTTCCAGGGCAGTATCGACTACCGCTTGGGCGTCAAGGATTCCTGGGGGCCGTTCCCGGGCGCCGAGATTGAGTGGCATCTGGAAGCGCCCACCAATCCCGCCACCATGGAATTCAGCCTCAACCTGGCCCTGCCCGGCGGAGGAAGCGCATTCCACCATAAGCTCGGCGCGGGCTGGGGCATCGGGGCCTGGGCCGACAATTCCCTGTTCATGGAATACGCCGCCTCGCGCGGCATGGGAAACTCCCTGCTCTTCGGTAACGTGCGCGCTACCTATCTGGCCACCCAGATCAACGAGGTGCTGGCGGAGGATTTCTCCGAACCGCTCCCGAGCAACCGCACCTTGGTTTTCCAGTCCGCCCTCGGCGTCTGGTACCGGCTGCCCGATTGGTTCCTGGTCCCGGACTTCCTCATCCCGCAGATCAACGTGACATTGCCGCAAATCCCAGCCGGCGAGCGCAGATTCCGACGCGCCGACATCCCCCTGGTCCAATGGGATGCGAACCTCGGCTTCGGGTGGGAATTTTGAAAACCGTGGGCGGTATGGCGCGTCGGGCCTTGTGGGTGCAGCGGGTGCAGCGGGTGCAATGGGCGCTACGTACACCGCGGACGCCATGGACTCTGTGGACGTTGTGGGCTTGCATGTTCGCATGCATAGGTAGCGCGGGAGGAACCTCTTACGCGCAGGGCGCGGAATCCGCGACGGTGCTTGCGCGGCCCATCAAGCCGGACGGGAAGGTTGCCGTGGAGAGCCGGGGACCAGTAACCGGAGCGCAGGGAGCATCGGACACGGCGGACACGTCGGTGGCCCAAGCGCCCATGGATCAGGGTCCTTTGGACTTCGGCCGCGCGGCCGGAATCGCTGCGGCCATAGTCGTGGACTCGGCGAAAGCCGCTGCGAAAGGGGGCCCGAACGCGGCCGTCAAAGAGGCAATGGTGGAGGTGAAGGCGGACGTGAATGCGCCGAAGGTTGCGAGAGCACCGGATACCGCGGCCCTGGAGTTGCCGACCCGCCGCGTGGCCGCGCATCGCAGAGCGGAGGGACCGATCCAGGTGAAGAGCGATTTCATCCGCCGCATTCCCAGCACCATGAACGATCCGGTGCGGGCCGTGGCCTTCACGCCCGGGGTCACGGTGCAGAACGACGTCAACGTGCGGCCCTTCGTGCGCGGCGGCGACGCGGAGCAGACGCGGGTGGTCATGGACGGGATGCCTTTGCTGCAACCGTACCATGTGGGCGGCGTGTTCTCGATGTTCAACCTGAACACCCTGGATGGGGTGGAGTTGTACCGGGATGATTTCGCCGCGGAGGATCCGGGCGCTTTGTCCGGGGTGCTGCGCCTCCAGACCAAAACCCGCATGCCGGAAAAAACCCATGTGAACGCCAACCTTTCCCTGGTGCGCGGGGATGCGTATGCCGAGGTGCCTATCGTCCCCGCCAAGCTGAGCGTGTATGGGGCCGCGCAATTATTCCTTTTCAACCGCGCGTTGCACGGTATCATGGATGTGACGTCGGCGGTTTCCCGCGATAGCGGCTTCCAGGCGGACATGCAGGGCTACCGGGACCACATCAACATGCCGGATTTCGTGGACTACCATTGGGGCGCGGCCTTCGCCCCCAGGGCGGATTTGAGGCTGGACTACATGTCCACGCTGTCGATGGACGCCTATGCCGTGGTAGTGCCCCATCAGACCAACGTCCTCTCGCGCATCAATCCCAAGTTCGGGGATCCCACGGTCTCGGTGTCGCCCGCTACCTCGATGACGGCATACAAACGGGATACGCCCAACGCCAAGAAGCTCTCGGTGGACAGCATCTCCTCCGTGTCCATCGGCAACCAGATGCACTTCCTCAACGTGGCCTGGGACGCCAACGAGCGCAACCTGATCGAGAACGGCTTCGGTTTCCAGACCCAGGATTGGGACGTGGAGTTCAAGCACGGCGCGGGCGAGGCCTCGAACCTGGCGCTGTCCCAGTCGGCCCGCTACGCCAACTACCGCTTTTCCGACACCTGGTCGCCCACCGAGGCGAACCGCTTCAAGTTCGGCGTCGGCTACGACTATAAGCGCCAGAAATATCATATGAACCTGCCCTACGTGCTTTACGACGTGATCGTGAACGGCAACGTGGACATGCTGGAACCCCTGGGATATTTCTCCGACGGCGGCTTCTCCATCGCCAAGGAGGACAGCGTCCGCAGCAACTTCGACTACCTGGGGGAATACCCGTCGCGCATCGACTTCATCCATCAGGGCGTGCTCGAAGAGGAGTTCGGCAGCGTGTTCTTTTCGCACCGCTGGAAGGCCGGAAAGGGAGCGCTGACCTACGGCGTGCGCGGCGAATACCAATCGACCTCGAATGAATTCTTCCCCGCGCCCCGCGCCGGTTACCGTTGGGACGTGGACGAGGGCAACTCCCTGCTCTTCACCTCCGGCCTCTACGCGCAGAACAACCTGCCTTTCTACCAACGGGATCGGGACCCGACCCTGAAGTCGGAAAAGTCCGGCCAGCTCGGCATGCAATGGAACCACCGCTTCGCCAAGGGCTACCGGGCCAGCCTCGACGGGTATTACAAACGTTACTATGACCTGGTGACGCCGAGCCTGGCGCCGGACAATTCCCTCGACCTGAAGGGCTTCCTGCTGCCCGTGCCGGGCTCGAACCTCAGCGCGGATCAAATCGCCGACCTGCGCTCCATCCTCGACACGGCGAGCCAGTTCACGTCCCTGCCGGATTCCATCCAGCAGGCGGCCTACGCCACCTACGGCAGCCTGATCTTCCAATACGCCAACACCGGAACCGGCAACAGTTACGGCGCCGAACTCTCCTTCTTCTACGAGCCCACCGCCCTCTGGAACGGCTGGGTGTCCGCGGACTTCAGCCTCTCCGACCGCAGCGACGGCGAAGGCCGTCCCTACTATCCCTACCGCTACCATCGCCCCGTGGTGCTCAACTGGGTCAACTACTTCAACATCCCCGGCGGCTTCGACATCAGCCTCACCTACCGCTGGGCCATGGGCCAACCTTATACGCCGTATTCCGGCGGCATGGACGGCCAAGGTTCCTTCGCTCCCATCGAAGTCGGCTCGCGCAACTCGGGCCGCCTGTCGCCCTACAGCCGCCTGGACATCCGCCTCTCGCGCAACGCGCGCTTGTGGAACCGGGACTTCAAGGCCTACCTGGAAGTATGGAACTCCATGAACAGCCCCAACTATTTCGCCCGCGACAACACCACGGGCCAGCTCAAGTCCGCGCAGCTCAACTGGCCGTTCCCGCTGCTCTTCCTGGGAGTGTCCGGGGATCTCTGATGCGAATGTTTCTGCTATTCCTCTTCGCCGCGGCTTCCGCGCATTCCCGCCCTTCCGACGGGGCGAAATACGACCGGTACGTATTCTGCCTGATGGATTCGGCTTTCACGATCAAAGCCAGGATCGAAACCGGGATCCGCAGCAGCCAGGATCCGGATACGGCCCAAGTTCTCGCCGCGGCGCGTTCGATCACCTATTGGCAAGGCTTCAAACTCAACTCCAAGCCGATCGGCGAGGTCTGGCTGGCATACATGCCCCCGGCGGATCCCGGGGAAATCATCTTCGTTTCCAATACGCTTCCCGCCTATCCCCTATTGCGCCTGAAGATCGATGCGATGTGCGGAGTCTGTTTTTCCCAATACGACGTGTTCGGAAGCCTGACGGTGCCTCCCGACGTCAACGTCGTCAAAACCAACGTGATGGCGGTTGGGATGGACGATGATTTCAGATTGGCGGGCGCATTGAGCGATGCGGAAAAGACCGGCATTGCCGGAAAAATCAACGACTACATCTTCCAAGGAAACAAGGACACCACCCGGATCTACGTGATGAAAATGGGGAACCGCTTGGACTCCAAAGACAACATCCGCTACATCGCCTACTATGCGACCGTCGACGGGTCCGTATCCGTTCATTCCCCGATCCCGGGACTATGGGCGCCGGAAACGGAAAGCGGATCGTACTTCAACATTCTCGGACGCCCCGCCGAATCCTTGCGCCGCAAGGTCATCCTGTATTCGCGGCCCACCCGCTAGACCGATTGCAATTAGATTTCCCTCATGATTGCCCGGAACCGGGCCGGCCGAATCGCCATGAAGAAAACCGCCATCATCCTGCTCTTGCCCGCCCTGCTGGCCCAATGCGGGTTCCAAGCGAAACGCCCCCCCTGCCATGACGACGATTTCTCCAACTGCCGGGTCACCAGGCAATCCTATGATCGCATCCACCCCGGAATTCCTTACGGGAGCATCGTCGATCTTCTCGGAAGCCGGAACCGGGACGATTTCAATCCGGATGCGGTGGAGGAATGCAAGGGAAGCGACTCGGCCTGGATTTGGAGTTCCGACACATATGCGAACTACAAGACCCAAGGCATTGGAGTGGGCTTCAAAAACGGAATGGTTTTCTGCGAGTTCTATGTCGATGGAATGCCCAAGGAGGCGCGATGAAAAAGAAAGTCCTCTTCATCTGTTCGCAGAACAAATTCCGCAGCGCCACGGCTCATGAGATCTTCCGCCACAGCGAGTCCATCGAAGCGGATTCCGCCGGCACGGAAGCGGATGCCAAGGTCCGGACCTGGGTGGCCCTGCAATACTTCCTCCTGGCGCTTTTGTTGTTCGCGTGGGTGGCGGGACTGGCGTCATTCCAGCGGATCCATTGATCCGCTTGGCCGGTCCTGGACGCAAATAGGGAACGAAAACCCTTCCAATCCCGGAATCCACCTCCGGGTCGCCATGCGGAAACGGGATAGTCCGGATAGATTCCGGGAACCTTGCAGCGACCAAATATCCAAACCCTCCGACGTTACCTTTTACGCAATCCGAATGATCGCCGATCCGGCATCCTTTCCGCCGCGGCGTTTCTGGGCTCGGTGGCATTCCTCGGATGGGCGATGCTTCCCGACACGGCTTGGGCCGGTTGGGGCCAGGCCCCCGTGGGCTGGTCGGACATCAAGTTCGGCCTGGTCAACGACGGCAAGGACCTGTACAACCAGCGCATGCAGGCCGCCGTGTCCGACGGCATCCAGCTCGAGTACCGCTACACCTACATCAACAACGGCGTCCAGACCAAGGCCGATCCCGCCAAGAACGCCATGAGTTGGCTGTTCACCCCGTGGAAGGATTACGTAAAGGACTCGCAGATGCTGGGAATGAAATCCGCCTTCGTCATCTACATGCTGCAGGAGGACCTTACGCCGGCGGCCGCGACCCTGGCTGCAAGCGCCAACGACGCCGAGTTCATGCGCAACTATTTCACCACCCTAAAGCTGCTCGCGGAGAAGACCAAGGGACAGAAGCCCGTGTTCATCTTGGAGCCGGACACTTGGGGCTACGCCCTGCAGGCCGGCACGGATCCGGCCACGGCCAAAGCGGTGGTGAACAACCTGGGCGGCGATTTCGCATTTCTCTCCGATCTGCCCAACACTTACTCCGGCCTGGCCCAGGCCCTTATCCGCACGTTGAAGCATTTCGCTCCCGACGCCTACGCGGGCGTGCTCATGTCCCATTGGACGCCGGACTCCTACGACTGCGCACCGCCGGACATCCCCAACAGCAATTACGGCATGCCCTGGCGTTCGCCCGAGGACGTCGACTGCGCGGCCGATCGCAACATCGCCTTCGCCAACAAACTGCTCGGCACCGGCGCCGACCGCGGGGATTTCATAGGCGTGGAGAAGAACGGGCACAGCGCTGGCTATTGGTACGCCATGGCCGGGACCAAGGACGCTTTTGCGCGCCGGTATTATTGGAACGATCAGCAGAACTCCATGTGGCTGCGGTGGTGCAAGCGCTTGGGCCAGGGCGTGAACCTGCCCATTCTCGGTTGGCAGATCTCCATCGGCAACGAGGGCCTGCCCAACGCCTGCGCGACCGGCCCCTTGGCCACTGCCTCCGGCATCGGATCGGAAACCGGCAATTGCGCGTTCGAGGACACCTTCTTCCCCTACTTCTTCAAGAACGTGCCCGCCTTCCTCGACGCCGGCTTCATCGGCTTCATGGTGGGCAAGGGTTTGGCGGACGATGTCGACTACACCTATGACACCAAGGATCCGACCATGGGGGACAAGGGTTGGTTCTTCCATCAGCTGAAGGCGTTCGATAAGGGGCGGCCGTATCTGAAGCCGGGGACGGCGGTGCGGGAGGCGGGCGCGGCCGGCGGAAAGTTCCGTACGGATGATGGAGTGAAACTATCGCCCACCGGAGAAGGTTGGGCGATGACGGGGGTCGCCGGCCAGGCGTCGCCGAGATTGTTGGACTCGAAAGGACGTGAGACCGGGAGTGTCCGGTTTTCCACGGGAGAATGGCGGATTGAAGCCGGTAGCCTAGCGTCCGGGATCTATTGGCTGGAAGTGCCAGGTAAGCCCACCTTGGCCCTGCCGCGGATTTTCCCTCGATCCCGTTAAACGGCGTTCCGCTCTGAGCGGGAGGCGATTCCTTTTCATAGATTTCAATCCACGAATTACTGGCGACGGCGATCCCGGAATCGCGAATCGATGTTCCGGAAAATGGATACCAAAAAAAGCACGACAGGAAAATGGATCCGGTAACTATCGTCGAAGCCGACCTCGCCCTGCCCGAAACCGGCGCGGCCATCCGACGCCTGATCGACATGTACGCCATGGATCCCATGGGCGGCGGCCATCCTTTGCCCGAAGCGGTTCTCAACGACCTGGTTCCAGGATTGCAAAAGCATCCCACCACGCACGTCTTCCTGGCCTATGTCGCAGGTGAAGCCGTCGGCATCGCCGTGTGCTTCCTGGGCTTCTCCACCTTCGCCGCCAAACCATTGCTGAACATCCATGATCTCGCCGTGGAACCGGAGCACCGCGGGCGCGGCGTCGGCAAGGCCTTGCTGCAGGCCGTAGAGCGGGCCGCCCTGGCCCTGGGGTGCTGCAAGCTGACCTTGGAAGTGTTGGAAAACAACCAGTGGGCTATGGGAACCTATCGGTCCTTCGGGTTCGGGCAGGGGGCATACAAACCGGAGACCGGGGGCATGTTGTTCTTCGTCAAACCTCTAGAGCGATTCGGATAAAGTTACAGCATTCTCCGCAAGCAAAAACGCTCATCTCTTCTTTATGTCATGTATGGCATCCACTGTAGAGTCGATGTCATCCGATTTACCCACCCTCCGAATCCAAGGTATTTACGCTTTAGGAAATAGCACCATTCTTATTGGTGCTGACGGTTTATTTCCAATCCTGTCAGATATTTTAACGGTTCCCGTTCGGATTCCGTTTCAGTTTTGGTTCGCTGCATCGGGCCCGCTTTTCCAAACCGTGGATGAGATTTGTAAGCCGCGGATTCATCGGGGCTTGGGAAGCCACGCTGCGGAGCCAGGTGGCATACGATCCCCTATCGGCATCGGGGATGTAGCCGGAATATTCCGGGAGCGGAAATCACGTCGTTCTCCGACTGGAGAACGTGATCCTTAAAAACTTGAATTTGATTGCAGCAGACGGAATTCCCTTGCGACTAGATTGAGGTTCATTATCGACGCCAGGTATCACGCATGATACGGGGTGTTTCCAAGGTACTCTTTCGAAACCGGATTTCCCCCATCGGGCATCCTGAACGAAAGAAAACCTGACCGCTCGGCATTTCCGGCTTCCTAAATGGAATCCGGCGATGACGGGAGGTTGCCGCGCACGTGTTTCGAAAAGGATGGTATCCCGATGAAAAAGTTTTCTTTTTCCGTTTTCTCCGTATTCCTGGCGGCCTTTACAGTCCAGGCTGCCGATTTTTCCGTTTGGGATTATTCCTGCCGGCTTAAGCTCAATACTTCGTCGACGGGGGCGGGCATATCCGGCCCGGTGGCCAATTTCCCCGTCCTCGTGCGCTTGAGTTCGACCAATTTCGACTTCGCCCAGACCAAGGACGACGGGAGCGATTTGCGCTTCAGCAAGGACGAACTCACCAGCCATGCGACGGAACTGTCTTACCAGATCGAGCGTTGGGACAAGACCGGAAAGATGGCGGAAATCTGGGTCAAAGTGCCGTCCATCGCCGGTAACAATAGCAGCCAGGCCATCAAGATGTATTGGGGCAACCCGGCAGCGGCCACGTACTATCCGGCGGAACCCGTATTCAGCTCTACCAATGGATACGCAGGCGTTTGGCACCTGGGGGAAAACCCCGGTTCGGCGAACGGGGGATTCAAAGACGTGACTCCGGACGGAAACAATGGCACTGGAGTCAATGGCACGAGCAGCGTCGCCGCCATTTCCGGAAACGGCGTGAACTTCAACGGCGGGCAATCGATCACCATCCCGGACCTGGTTTCAGGCATGCCCTCCACCCTGCATCAAGCGGGAAGCCTTACGATCGATGTTTGGGTGAACGCGACCGCCCAGGGCCAATACAAGCGCATCATAGATAAACCCTTCAGCAACGCGACTGCGCCTTGGGATGAATTCGACATCCAGTCCGGCACGGCCTCCAACACCTACGCCTTCGTCCTGGGAATCGGAACCGCGCAAACCTCCGTGACGAGCACATCGGCGACCTCCATAGGCCAGTGGTACCACGTGGTGGGAACCTACGATCAGAGTTCCATGAAGATATATGTGAACGGCGTTCTGGAAGCCTCCAAGGCGCAAACGGGGGTCATCGCGGACTACATGCAGGGTCTGACCTTCGGGAAATACGGTATGGACAACGTGAGCAATTTCAATGGGAAAATCGACGAAGTCCGTATTTCGAGCGAAGCCCGTTCGGCGGATTGGATCAAGCTCTCCTACATGAACCAACGAGTGGATCAAAAGCTGGTGGAGATGCAACCGACCAACCTCTTCGCCGGACCTTCCGGTATCCTCTTCCAGAAATACGATGGCATCAGCAACGGTAACGACGTAACTACGTTCCTCGTGGTCCCGGACTTCCCCGAGAATCCAACGGCGACGCGCATTCTGCCTTCGCTCAACTGGAAGCGAATTACCCCGTCGAATCCCCAATTGGCCACCGACGACGTGACCCTGGGCTCCCTGACCAATTACGGTGTGCGTATGAGCGGATGGATACAACCGCCGGTAACCGCGAACTACACCTTCCAATTGCTGGCCGATGACCGCGGTGAACTCTGGTTGTCCAGCGATGCCGTGCCGGCCAACAAGACCCGAATCATCACCGTCATGAACGATTGGCGGGGTCCGGATGCCTGGGGCCAGGCGCCCCAGCAAAAGAGCGTGGCGATAAACCTGAAAGCCGGCCACCTGTACTACATCGAAGGGTTGCTCACCCAAGCGGGCGGGGACGCGAACCTGGGAGTAGGCTGGAGCTGGACGAATGCCGCCGGAACCGTGGTGACCGAAAACCCCGCGCTGCCCTCGCGTTTCTTCCTGTCGCCCAATGAAGAGGACCCGGCGTATCCTTCCACCATCAGCCTTTATCAAAAAGGCACGGCGAACAAAAAGGCAACGCTGGGATGGGACAACTCGACCGGCAATGAGCATTTTTACCTCGAGACCGACGGGAAGTTCCGCATCGATGAAACCGGGGTGACGACGACCGGCCAGGTGCATTCCGACGTGCTGCAGGCGGATACCCGCCTGTCCGTCTTCCCTCCGCAAATCGGAAACGTCCCGCACGGATCGTCGACCATCACCTACGACGGGCTGTCCGTGGGCCTGAGCAGCATTCCCGGCCAAACGCTGATCGAAGCCAAGCTGGGCACGACGGGCCTGGATTATAAGGTGACCAATACCCAGAACAACACGTTTTCGGAAACGAAAATCACGGATGCGGGCATTTCGACTAGCGGGTATGTGATGACGAAAAAATGGAAGGTCCCGACTCCAGACTATGTGTTTGAACCAGGCTACAAGCTTCCCACTTTGGATTCCGCGGAAAAATTCATCAAACAAAATAGGCATTTGCCGGGGATGCTGAGCGGAAAAGAGATGGAGGAGCAAGGCGTGGACATTGCCACGATGAATATGCAGTTGCTAAAGCAGGTTGAACACCTGCACCTATACATGATGGAACAAAATACCCGCCTTCGGGATCAGCAGACTCTTCTCGAAAAGCAGCAGAAAAGGCTGGATGCGTTGGAGCATTCGAAAAGGTGATAGCCGGAATATAAATCCGGCTTGATGCGATAACCTTTAAAACACCCGGGGAAACCTGACACGGTCGGAGAGAATGATGAAAAACAATGTATTCGGTATCCTTGCTCTTTTAGTTGCCTGCGCAACCGCAGTGATTGGGATCTGGACGCGTCCTGCCAAGGTCGGCTATGCGGAGACTTCGGTTTTGCTCACGAGCTTCAATGAAGCCGTCGCCGCGAGAAAAGAGTTCGAAAAGTCCCAAAAAGAATGGGATAAGAATCTGAAAACGTTGAATGACTCCCTGTTGGCATCCATGGAGACAATGAAGAAGTCCTATGAGACGGCCGGTAAGGCCGGCAGGGACTCGATGCGGTCTGCATTGAAGGAGAAAAACGACGATCTGCAGCGATACACGAATGCCGTGAAGAAATTGTCGACGGACAGGGAAAAGGAATTGATGGAGCCCGTCATTAAGAAGATGAACAGTTTCCTGGCGGTTTGGGGAAAAGCGCACGGTTATGATCTGATTCTTGGAACCTTGACCGGAGGCAATATCTTGCAAGCGAACGAGAACATCAATCTAACATCCCGAATCCTTGCGGATTTGAATGAGGAATACAGGGATTCCTCGCCGGCCGTGGAAAAGACCGCCGTCTCCCGCGTCGACAACGGCAAAAAGATCGCGCCTCCGGCCGCGTCCATCCCCGTCACCGCCAAGGCTGATTGAGGATTTGGCTTGCGCCTGTTTTTCGATCGGCCGGATAGTCCGAATGTTCCTTTCAGGTTGGCCGCGCTATTGGGGATTGCGGGTCTGCTTTGCGTTACAGCAGGCTGTCAGGAACGCCGACTCGGGGACGTAAAGGAAGCGTTGAGAAGCGATCGGTATTTGCGGAAGGCCGACGGATCGTTTCACCGGATCAGCATCAGGTATGTGCCCCCCATGCTCCGGTTGGTCGCTGCTCTGGGCCTCGACGATTCCCTTAGGGTGACGCAGGGTTTCCTCGATAGCGCATCCAGGGCTAAAGGCGAGGTTCCCAGTATGATTTTTTTCCTGCGACTGGATCCGAAATCCGACTCCACGGGACCCGGATTCGAGAGCGACCTTATCTTCGGAAATCAATCCGGATTCGACGGCTACCGGTCCGCGCAGAAGGCTTATGCCTTCGGGCTCAAAGAAAAGATCTGGCTGGAAATCGGAGACAAGAAGGTGCCGCTTGGGAGTTACCAGATGGAGAACAGTTTCGGAATGTCGCGAGGAAGGACTTTTGTGCTGGTATTCCCGCCTTTGGCTCCGGCCTTGATGAAGGAAAACGTGGAAGTGACTTTGGTGCTGGACGATATCGTTCCGGGCCTGGCCAGGAAACGACTCAAATGGGACTTGCCCGTGGGGAAATATGATGAATCGATTTAGCCGCATTTTCCCTATCCTATGCGGAGCCGTGTTGGGATCGGCGGGGTTGGCTTCAGCTCTGAGTAGCGGTCCTGCCATGCCGGAATACAACGACTTCGAGTCGATCGATAACACGGATTTGGTGAACTTGGCGACCGGAGACATGGCCTATACCATTCCGGTCATGACCGTGCCTGGTCCCGGTCTCGGGTTTCCCCTGGTCCTGAACTATCACGCCGGTATCCAACCTGAGCAGGAAGCGTCCTGGGTTGGATTGGGTTGGAATCTTGAGGCGGGCGCGATCACCCGGCAGATCAACAACGTCCCAGACGATTTCCGGGGGACGCCTATCGAAGAACTGATTTCGAGTCAGGAAATCCATGGATGGATGGCCTCGATCGCGTGGAATGGCGCAACCGTCGGTATTTCCTGGGATAGCGAAGTCGGATTGGGGGGCATGGTCGGGTATTCGTATGGCATCAAGGGAACGCCGATATCGGTGGGTGGAACCGCAGGGGTGAACGGGGTATACGAAGGGATCGGCATTTCGGTCGGATTTTCCGGCGGATCGCGGATCGGGGAGAATACCTCGATCGGCGCGGGAATGTCGATTGGCGTGCATTCGAAAAGAGGTGTTACGGCGGGTTTCAGCGCCGGAGTCAGCCTGACGAGCGAGGTAGGAACCGGGCAGGATGCGATCCAGACTTCCGCGAGTCTGGCAAGCGTCGGCGTATCGCTATCATCTTCCAAAGGCCAGAGCGCAGGAGCGAGCGCCGGGGTGGGATTCGCCTCCAGCGCTTCAGTGTCCGGGCAAGCGGATAATTCTTCCGCAAATCTTTGGATCCCTATTTGGACGCCCTGGACGGGTTACATGGAAATCAATTTCGGGACCTGGGATTCCTTTATCGACGGTTTCCAGGAGGATTTGTACTACGGATTCCTCTATTCCGATGTAAAAGGGATGGGTTGCGAGGATAACCCTAAGCTTTGCTATAAGACGATAGACGGCGATCACTATACACGTTGCCGATCATGCAACGATAAACCGCGCCTGAAGAAGATGGATTACAACAATCCAATGGACTATCTCAGGGTACCCTCGACATCGGGGGATCCCCTGAATGATCCCGATTACCAAAAGGCTTATTTCAAATTGGGATACACTGGCGAGGATATATATTCGGTGCAGACCCAGGGCCTTTCCGGAACCTTCAGACCCTATCGCGCCGAGGACGGCGACTATTACTCATATGTTTCCAATCAGGATTATGCATTTAAAACCGGTTGCAAGATGTTCATGGGATACGTCGCAGGGGATTGCGATCGATCGGGGACGGTCGAGTTCGGCCCTTTCTACGAAGGAGGAGATCCGGGAATCGAACAGCGGAACAGGCACACCAGCGACAACGGAATCGTATGGCGATTCAATGAGGAAGAAGGCGGGGCTTTGTACACCAATCCGCTTACCCGGGATGCGGGTCCGTTGGTCGCTGCGGCTTCGAAGCGAATCGAGCCGATTTTCGCGGGCAACGCAATCGAAGGTTGGATGGTCACGAAATCGGATGGAACGCGGTACCTTTACGGTAATTCCCAATACAATTTCGTCCAGCAATCCATCGGCAGCAAAAACTATGACCTCTCTGAAGCGACGCGAAGGGAGATGCCTCCATATGCATACGCTTGGCTTTTGACGGCCATCCTATCGCCGGATTATGTGCCAATCGGGAATACCGGAAGGACCTGTGTTACTGGAAGCCAGGGATGCGAACCCAGGGACGGGGATTTGGGAGGTTGGGTCCGATTCACCTATTCCCCAAATCGCATCGTATCCTGGAAAACGCCGGTCGATCGGACAAGTGAGCCGGGTGGTTTCAACCCGAACATGTCTTCCCAGAATTACACGGTATCGATGGGCTACAAGTCCATCAGTTACCTCGAAAGCATCATTACTCCGAGTCATATCGCCATTATGAACCGGGCCGACGACAGCCGCAAGGATGGAATTCCTCCGGCCATGGGCGAGATAGGCATTCCCATTACGGATATCGAGCAATTGAGCGATGCCTTGCCGCCCGCTGTCACGCCATCCAGGTGTACGGATACGGAAGTTCACGAGATACCCAGGCATAATTACAAGGTCACAGTCGAGAACGCCGACAAGACCTTTCCTAAGAACACGATGGTAACCTTGATTGCCAGACGGCGTTTTTCCTGGACCCGATGGGACTGCGAATGGAGCTGGTCCAATCTTTCCCTGACGTGCGGCCAGTTCTGCCAGGAAGGTTCGCAGGACCAGGTGGTGGATCATTTCCCATTGCCCGATCCGGTAGACAATAAATATGTCTTCACGATCGAAAACTCCACCGAGATCGAAAGCGTGAGGATGGTCATCGGTAAGATTGAATCGGGACAAGAAGCGTCGCGCCTGTCTTACCTGCGGGGCATCACCCTGAAAAACAGGGCATTCGGAGCGGAAGGAACTGAGGTGGGCTCGGTGCGTTTCGCCTATGATTACAGTCTCGCCCAAGGCACCCCAAACAGCGAAAGCAGCAAAGCGAAAGGGGACGGAGGCAATTCTGGAAGGTTGACCTTGAAAGCCGTGCAGATGGGCGCGACATCCAACGGACCATGGACCCCTCCTTATACATTCGCATACTATTCCACTCTGGATGGAGACGGAACCGAAATCCTGTACAACCGGTCCGCGAAGGATTTCTGGGGATACTATTGCGCCGCTTGCAATCAGGGTAGACAGCGTCCCGACGGCAAGGCGAACGCGTGGAACCTGAAAACGATCAGCAACCCCTCGGGAAGCAAAGTCGAACTGACCTATGAGCCCAAAACGGCCGACTATGTCGAAGGTGTGCCGGCAGTAATCGAAGGAAGTAAGATTTACGATTATTTCCTGCCGGAGGACCATTACATCGTCGAGAGCGGAGACACCAGGAATTGGAGATTCCAGGACCTGAACTATCTCTACAAGCCCATCGCGGATTACGTCCAAGGCAAATACCTGATTTACCTGGGCCGGTTTGAAGGCCGTCCCAATGGCGGACCGGATCCCGATTTGGATACATACGATTTCGGCCCCGTGCAGACCCATCCGGGAATTGCCGCGGCGTTAGCCAGGAACCCATCCTTGGCGGCCCCTGAATACCTGGTCGAAGGAGCGGTAACGAACGAAACGGACAATGAATTCAGAAGGGGATTTGTCGATGCGGCCCGTACAGGAACCCTTAATTTCAACGATGGCTTCGGCTCCCCGCCTTTGGTGGTCGGTCAATTGAAGAAGACGATATTCACGGCCGGAAAAATCAACCGGGTGTTTCCCAACAATCCCTGGAAGGACAGGGTTTGGGCGATATTCAACCAAAAGCCGGATTTTTTGAATTACCAAGGCGGTGTCCGTGTTTCCCAAGTGAAATTCACCGAGCCTTTCATCGGAAAGACCAATGTTGTCCGGTATAAATACGAGGAGTCCGCGACCCCGACGCTGCCTGAATCCTTTTCCAATTATGAATTGAGCCTTAAATACCGGGACGCAACAGGAATCAAGGCCTATCTCGGGAATCCCGCCATTCTGCATGGAAAGGTCACGGCCACATACCGGATCGATGACACCCATGAGTACAGCACGGAATACCGTTTCGTAACGAGCAAAGATCTTCCCATCAGGATTATCCCGCAGAAGATCCCCGGCTATGCCCCAGGAAACGAGCTTCAGGCGAAGGTGAAAATCCTGGATCGTTCGGGCTTGTGGGGAAGCCTATGGAAGAAAACCGACCGTAACTCTTCCAACGAAGTAGTGCGAACGGTAACATCCGCATGGACCGCGCGCATTCCTACGGATTTAAAGGCGAACTTCGGGCTCGCAAGCGAAAACCTGGGCGTTGCGTTGGATGGCGCCGCAGTGCTTATCGAGAACGCCCCCAAAACGAGCGTTATGGGTCCGGGAGACAATGAGAAAAAATATTTCGGCATGACGCAAAAACTTTGGAGCAACCGGTTCGTGCCGGCTCCCTGCGAGGAGTCAAGTTTCGGCCCCGCAAAAAGGACATGCCTCACCGAAAGCCATGGTGCGCAGACGGCCCAAATCGAGCTGGCCCGGTTCGCGCCCTTCCAGAGGTACCAATATTCCAGCCAGGATGGCGTCCAAAGCGTATCCGAAACCAACCTGTTCGACTTCCTGACAGGCGACCCGCTCCTGCAAATCGCCCGGAACAAATCCGCCCAGGGCGACCAGGAATTCATCACGACTTTCACTTCAAGGGCTTATCAACAGTCAGGATTGGCTTATGGATTGATGAAAGAGCGGAACATGCTGACCCAGGAATTCTCCAAGACGACCTTTAAGTTCTCGGAAGATCCCACGGACAAATTCCCCGATAATCTCGGCAGGGCAGATCTGGACAAGGTGGCCGCCAGCGAAGTCTTCGCATGGGGGGATTTCTGGCACGAGGGCACGGCCACGCACCGTTTCCGGCAATACCAGAATTTCGTGCTTCGGGACCGATCCGGCTTCGAACTTCCCACGCCTTCAACGGACTATTCCGCCAAATGGTTTTCAAGCGGCGCGACCCAGAAGTATGACGATTTCGGACATGTGCTTGACTTCAAGGCGCCCAGCGGTACCCATGCATCCCAAGTCATCGGATACCGGAATTCATTGCCTACGGCCTTCGCGCAAAACGCGCGGTTCGAGGAACTCTTCTACCAGAGTTTCGAAACCGACGAGTATAAGGACGTCTTGCTCCCCGGATATGCCAACCATTCCAAATCCGGTAAGCGATCCAGAACCGGCAAGGCCGCCCTACTGGTCATCAATTGCAAGGAGGCCGAGGGCAAATGCGCGGCCGGCGACCAGAACACCATGGTTTGCTTCGACCTTCCCTCCCTTCCCACAAGCCAGACTTATGTCGCTTCCGCCTGGTATTACGATGAGTACAAGGGCTCCAATCCCGACGATCCTTTCGATAACTCCTATTTGACGAAACCGATAAAAGTCACCCGCCCGGGATTGTTCATAGGAGACCCGGATGGGCTGGCCGGATGCCATGAGGAAATCCACCCCAATGGAGTCCTGATGCCTTCGGTGCCCGGATTCGTACCGCCGCTCGGGAATTTGGATCCTAGGGCCGGGCAAAGGGCTATGGGTGAAAAGGATTGGAAGCGACTTTCCCTCCAATTTACACCGGGTCCGGGTTGCGGTTCCCAGGGAAAGATGACAAAGGCCTGGCTATGCATTTACGCGAGCAAGGGAAAAGCCGGGTCGGACGTTTATTATGACGAAGTGAGGGTCAGACCAAAATCTTCCTTGATGACGACTTATGCATATGATGCCAAAGGGAAAATCATCTCATCCGCGGACGCCAACGAAGTGGCGAGCCACTATGAATACGATGCCTTCGGAAATCTGACGGGAATCAGGAACGATGAGGGCAAATTGCTCAACGAACAGTCGAAGCGATTCGCCGATCCGGCCGTCACCTATAAAATCCATCGTGGCGGCGTATTCTCTTTCGGAAACCTTCCCGAGGATGGGTGCGAAAACTTCGACATCGTATCCGATCCCGCCGGCCACGATGTGAGCTTTACGACTCCCGTCATCGATCCGCCTGCGGGCTCCACAACCCCCGCCGCCATCTTCAAAATGAAATCGGATGCGCAAGGCCATTTGCAACCCTCGTTATGCTACCAGAACTACGACCCCTTCGTTCTTAAGGTTAAGATGAATGCCACAGGAACCGTCCAGTCCCTTCCCGTGGAGGCCAGGAAGGTGCCTTCTATTTCCATCACCGGGTGCACGGCCCTCAGTTCACCGAAATACCTGTCCGATTTGAAGGCCAGCGATGAGAATAAATGCCTGGAACTCGCCTTCAGGGGGACGGATAATCTCTACACCTCGAGTGCCAGTATCCTCAAGCCCTCATACCTTGGCATCGTCCTACCCACCGAAGCCGAACTGAGGCTTCGAGGCGGGATGGCGGCGCTGGATAACCTGTCCTCATATCGGATCCAGATTTCGTTTCCGCAAGGAATCGCTCCAGGAGGGGCGGGGCCGGGGAGCGGTAGTTCACCTACAGATTACCCCTTCCATCTCAGGGTGAATTACTTCGACGATGTGGGATTCAAATACAAATTCTATGGAACCAGTGAAGAACCGACCGGATTGCCCAAGCGCCATGTGGGCGAGGATTACGTCATGACCCCCAATGGCTATTCCGACCTTGGCAAGGCTTTTACCGCCGAGTACCTTCGTCCGGCATCGAAACCCTTCACTACGAATGAAATGCTTGGCCCGATTTCTCAGGATGCTTCAGTCGTAATAACCAAGCCGAATTACTTTGCGTTTGCATTATACGCGAACGGGTATGTCTTCGGAACCGGACTATGGCCCCTGCAATTGCTCAGCTCAGACCGCTCGAACAAGATCAAGGACATCAAGGTAACCATCACGCCCGTCACGACCCTTCCGAATTGAGGACATGAAAATGCGTTTACGCTCAATTCTCGGCTTCACCCTTGCGATTTCATGGCTGGCGCTGTCAGCTTTTGCGAGCCGTGAAAAATTCAACCTTGTGACTTCCATTTCCTATCCTGCGGGGAACTTGATTTCGAACGGTTCCTTCGAGAACAATTACACGGCCGATCAGTTCGAAGCCTGGAGTCAAAGTCTGGCAACTCCCATCGATCCCGGCGCGTTCAAACCCCTGTTGGCCGAAGACGACGTACACCCCTACAACGGCCGTGGGATGGCCGCCGCACGATTCACGGTTCCGAAAATTCCGGCGCGTTTCCTGGTTTCGGCTCCATTTCCGCTCAAGCCCGATACCTGGTACACTTTTTTTCTGCGTTACCGTACCAAGGATTATTCCCCAACCAATTCCGCGAATTACATCCAACCCGTCTTCCAGACGTTCCGGAGCCGGGATGTCTTGCCCGAAAGCGCACCTCTCGAAGAGCAGGTACTGCCTTCCGACTTCCGGAACGGCCCCGCATACGTTACCGCGGCGGATTGGACCGAATACACGCATCGGTTCAAGACCGGGAGCGACGCGAACTTCGGAGTCATCAGCCTGCTATGGGGCAATAACGGAGGCACCTTCGCTTCCGACGGCACGATTATAACCGCTCCTGCATCAGGCTCGTTCTATTTTGACGACGCCTATCTTACCGAGGGATGCGTGAAATCCGGGACGGGAGGGAGTCTGCCGGAGGGATGTCCTGTTGCGGACGTGGCCCTTGCACGGGAAAATGATTCCCGACATCCGGATTTCATCGGGGTGGCGCGGAAGTTCCTGGACGGGAACAACCGGGAGGTGCAGCATTCCACCCAGGATGGCACCCGAGACATCGTGGTGCAAACGATTTATGACGAAAACGGACGGGTGCTCAAGGCGGCTCTCCCCATCGGGAATGACATGGTCGAGAACCGGCATGACTATGTCCCGGGCATCACCGCGGATAATGGCATAGGCGATTACCTGTCCAAATATTACCTGGCGCCGGCAACCAGTCCGGCGAATGACGTAGTTCTACCTGGCCAGTCTACGGCCGTGAGGTATCCCGATGCCGGAGGCGCGGCTTATTCGGAAAACCGGTATGACGATTCCCCGCTCGGACGCGTGGTGGAAACCGCCGGAGCCGGCACCAATTGGAAAATCGGGTCGCAGGGATCGATCAAGACAAAATATTCTTCGGTACCCAATCTGACCGACCTCGCGGAGTTGCCGTCCCCTTTCCTCGTCGCAGGGGAGTACTATGTCAAAGAATCCGTGGGCGGCAATGGTCAGGTCACACGGGAATACACGGACCGATCGGGTAAGGTGATCAAACGAAGCGGGAAAATAACCGTGGGTGGCGCAATACAATGGGCGAATGTCGATTACAAGTTCGATGCAGCCGGAAATATTTCGGAAGTCCGATCGCCTGGTGCCGGGACGCGTCTCTCTTCCTTTTCGACTTATGATGCAAGCAGCCTCTTGATTTCAGAAATCACCCCGGAATCCGGACTGACGAATTACATCTATGACTCGGCCAAAAGGCTCCGATTCAAACAAACCGCCAACGATGCCATCGCCGTCAGGTTCACATTTTTCCAGTATGATGGCCTGGGCCGTGTCTCGGCCATTGGCGATGTAACCGACGCATCCGGGTTCACCCAAGCCAAGGCGGATATGCCCGAATATCCTTGTATCCACGATTGCGCCAATGCCGCAATCGCCTTGTCGCAGGATAAGGTGAAATACCGGACATTGAACCAATACGATACCGAAAACGGCGCAGGTATATCCTGCCTCACGGGCCCGGCTCCAGCAAACGGTGGATCTCCAGGGATCCGATTGGGGAGGCTGGCGGAGTAAATCTTTATTCGTATGTGGGCAATAATGGGGTCAATTATTTTGATCCCCTTGGCTTAACCCCCAAAAAAGAA
>OBEQ010218683.1_pt1 | contig 28838 bp, 25 predicted proteins | sample 1670901 | NCBI WGS metagenome assembly OBEQ01 (sample SAMEA104232315, study PRJEB22302) | groundwater metagenome | biome: forest; feature: aquifer; material: groundwater | place: USA | collected 2011-08-07 | depth 5.4 m
CAACTGCATGAGGCCGCGCGCCCCTTTCGTGGAAATATCAAATCGGTTAAAGTTGGACTCTTGTTTAATCACTGCTTTGACCAAATCTGGATCCAGTTTATTTTTTTGAGAGGCAATATGAATATAAGAATCATAGAGAGTAGGACTTCGTGATTGGGAATTCCTAGAGATTAGAAAAGTCCGTAAGGCGGAATGGATGGGCGCGGAATCATAGACAATACCTTTCACTAGGGATTTAGGAATGTGAAGTTTCCCCCATTCTGCCGTAACTGTTACAATTTCTTTTCCCAATTCGTCTCTTTCTGTAAAAATATTTCCTACCACTTCACTATTTTGAGAATAAAAAACCTTTCCCCTTCTTGCCTCAAGGATGGCGGGTGGAATAAGGAAAAAAAGAGATAAAAGAAGGCGCTCTATGGTCTTTTTCATTCGATCTTTTAAGTGTAACAGAGTAATTTTAAGCTGTCAATTAGACATTAGAAAAAAAGGCTTTTTTCCTGCGGGTTCGGTGGAATGTAATGGCGAAGCGATGGGCTTCATCGCGAACGCGTTGTAGAAGATGTAGGCAATCTGAATCCAGTGGCAGTAAGAGCGGTTCAGGACGATTAGGAATGTATATCTCTTCGTGTTCTTTAGCTAAAGAGATCACTGGAATTTTCTTTAAAAGATCTCCCAAGGCGCTGACAGCCGCGTTCAATTGCCCGCGTCCGCCATCAATAAGTATTAAATCCGGGAGCTTCGCCCCTTGTCTAAGATGCCGAGCGTGTCTTCCAATCACTTCACTCATGCTGGCAAAATCATTGGGCGCCTGAACGGTCTTAATTTTGAATTTTCGGTAGTCCGATTTAAGAGGTTCTCCTCTTTCAAAGACCACTAAGGATCCTACAGGTTCAGCTGTTTGAATGTTGGAAATATCGAACCCTTCAATGCGCAATGGGGGTCGGGGAAGTCCTAAAGTCTTTTGTAGGTCCGTTAAAATTTGAGATTTGTTCGTTTGCTCTAAAATTCTTTCTTCATTCACTTCCATTAGGGAAACTTTCTCTCTAAAAAAATGAAGAGCCTGCAATTGTTCTTTTATCTCCTGCGCTTTTTCGAATTTTAAGAGTTTAGATGCTTCCCGCATTTCCTGTTCTAGTGTTTTCTTTAAAGGATTTAAATTTCCCTTTAGAAAAAGATCCGCTTTTCGCGCCATGTTTAAATAGTTGGGTCGAGAAATTTTTCCCACACAAGGAGCCGCGCATTCCCCTGTATGAAGATAAATACAGGACTGAACTTTTCTGTAAAGGGATGGATTAAATTCTTTTAAACCTTCTCCACAACTAATCTCTTCTTTTTTAAACTCAAACTTGCAAGGTCTTAAGGGGGCTATTCTTTTTTTCCAAAGAGTGTGCACTAACTTTCGTATCGCAGTCACTTGGGGATAGGGTCCAAAATAATGGGCGCCGTCTCTCTTCTTTTCGCGCGTCCAAATAAGTCGTGGAAAATCTTCGTTTAAAGTCAGTTTAATATAGGGGTAGGATTTATCGTCCCTCCATGTAGTGTTATAAAGCGGTTTTACGCGGCGGATCAGTTTTTGTTCAAGGAGAAGGCATTCTCTTTCCGACTGTGTGGGGATATAGTCAATTTTCTTAACCGTTGCAACTAGAGCCGCGCTTTTAGGGGAGGATGGATTTTTTTTAAAATAACTGGCAACTCTCTTTTTTAAGTTCTTTGCTTTTCCTATGTAGATAATTTTTGCCGCCGTATCCCGCATTAGGTACACGCCGGGAGATTGAGGCAAATGTTCCAAATCCATAAAAAATCATCCTTCTAATATTTTTTAAGTAATGAGGTAAAAAGCTTTAGTTCTTCCATATTTAGTATTTTACCAATTGTAAAGTAAGTGAGCATTCCGCCGCCTATTCCAAAAAAGACATGCCAAAAAATCTGAAGGTGGGGCATAAGGAACATGAGCCCAGCCAAATAAACAGACATTCCTCCGCTCGCGACTAAAATTTTAATAAACGACTGGATTGTTTTTCTTCTTTCCTCACTCTCATCTCCAATTTTTTCCCTTAAGCGTTTCTTTAAAATTAAATAGAGAAGTGCCGCGTTTGTCCAAGAAGAGATGGCCGTGGCTAGGGCTAACCCCCCCACACCTAAAGGTTCCATAAGAATAAGATTGAGCGCGATATTTAAGCTGATGCAGAGGGCAGAAATTTTTACGGGAACTTTGGGCTCATGGAGAGCATAGAATGTATTGGCCAGTATCTTAACCATGCAGTAGGCGGGCAACCCTAAAGTATAGCCCCAGAGCGCGTTACGAGTCAGAGTGGTGGCAAAAGAGGTGAATTTTCCATGTTCGAACAATAAAGAAGTAATGGGGTAGGCAAGAAATAATAACCCAACGGAAGCAGGAATAACAATAAATAAGGCGCTGCGCAAAGATTGTCTTACAGTTTGACTTAATTTATGAAAATTATTTTCCGCGAAATAGTCTGAAAGCGTGGGGAGCGAAACGCTGGCAATAGAAATCCCAAACAAAGCTAAAGGGAGCTGCATTAAGCGGTTAGAGTTATAAAGAGCCGTCACGGACCCTTCCACTAAAAATGTAGCGCAGATTGTATCTACGAAAGTATTAATTTGTTCTACTGAAAGACCTATCATGGCTGGAATCATCAGTTTAACAACTTGGAAGGATCGATTATTTTTCCAGTCCCATCTCCATTTAAGAGTGAATCCTTCTTTATAGAGTAAGGGAAGTTGAATTAAGAAATGGCCCAGAGCTCCTAAAACCACAGCAATCGAAAGTCCAATGACCTGTCTTTCAATGGTAAAGGAAGGAAATAGTCCACTTAATAGTGGGATTAGAATAATTAAATAACTAATTTCCACGACCGATAGCATTGCCGGAGCTAAGGCGGGAAGAAAAAAATGTTTTAAAGAATTTAAGACCGCTCCAGTTAAAGCGGCCAAGGAGATAAATAAAAAGAAGGGGAAAGTGCATCGAGTTAACAAAACCGTCATTTCATATTTTTGGGTCCAATCTTTAAATCCTGGCGCTATCCAATGAGTTAGAACAGGGGTGAACACGATCCCCAATAGAACTAAAGTCGTTAAATTAACAATCAATTTGCTGAATAATGAGCGCACAAAATTTTTTGTGTCTTCAAGTGAATCTTCTTTCATTGATTTGGAAAAGACGGGGTTAAAACTGGAAGAAAGCGCTCCTTCTCCCATCAGTCGTCGCAGGAGATTGGAAATACGAAAGGCAGTATAAAAACTGTCGGTCAACATTCCGCCGCCAAAGGTATAGGCCACGGAAGAATCACGAATAAACCCTAAGATTCTAGAGAGCAGGGTTGCCGAGGCAAATTTGCCCACCCTTTTAGCAAAAAGATGGCGCGATGATTGACTTCCTTCCATTTTTTTCCTATATTATCACGATTATGGCGAAATTAAAGACTGGCCGGCACACATCGGCAATTAAAGAACACCGCAAAACAATACGGCGTACTGCTAGTAACAAAGCGGTAACGCGTAAAATTAGAAATCTCTCTAAAAGTTTGGAAAAAGCGGTGAGTTCTAAAGATTTAGCTTCCGCGAAGAAACTTTTGCCCGAATGTTTTTCCGCCTGGGACAAAGCCGCAAAGATTGGTCTCATTCATTCCAACGCCGCTTCCAGAAAAAAAGCGCGCCTCTCCTTAAAAGTTCAACTCCTTTCTTCAAAAGCTGCTTAAACTGTAGCGGTATAACAATCGCTCAAAAAGAGCGGATTCTACATTCTCTCCCGACTTCAAAAGGCTGTCGCACCGTTTTAACTCTCTAAAAAGGTTTTTCAAGTTTTCCCTAGAAATCTTAGAAGAGAATTTTCTTAAATGTCTAGCGAAGAAGTAGATCATTTTAATGGGTTCTTCCCCTTGCGCTAAACACGCTTCTAAAATGTGACCGGCTTCTTTAAATTGTCTGTCCTCTAAACAATTAATAAAGCTCCAAAGGGAGCTTTCTCTTTTAAAACTCATAGACTCTTCCACGGCTTCGACTGAAATTTCTTTGGTTTGGGCGCATAAGATTTTTAATTTTTCAATCTCATTTTTTAGCTCTGAAAGTGTTTCCCCACCCTCGTCCGATAGAAGTTGCGCGCCGTCACGGCTAATACGATATTCTGCTTTGGACACTTCTGCTTCAATCCATTGAGGTCTTTTATCTTCAAAAAGTCTCCAATATTTAGCCACGATTCCTTGACTCGAAACTTTTGCTACAAAAGGAGAATTAAAAATTGAGGCATTGAGTCTTGTGGCCCAGGTGATCACCAATGTGGTGGAAGGTGATGAGGATGCGAAATAATTTTCAATTTTTGATTTTGACGCGGGAGAATATTTTTCCAAGTGTTCCAATACGACTAATTTTCTGGTTGATCCACAGGGCAAGGTTAAACAGGATTCTAAGACTCGATCGACTTCATTGGATTCCGCGTGGAACTTTTCAATGTTAAAGTCCGGCATAAAATCCCCATATAGTTTTACATATTGAGAGGTCAATTCTTTAAGGTGATCTTTAATTGAAGTTTCTTCTTCTCCCATTAGAAGAATAAGCTCTGGAAGATCTTTCCAAGTCTTAATTTGTCTTAGGAGCGAAGAGGAGTCTTGTAATGGCAAGATGTTTTATGGAATAACTTCAGTCTTTCCCGCGGGGCCCTTGCTTGGAACATCTCTTTCAATTTCGCCTGTGACCGAACCAAATCCTTCCACAGTTCGTTTAAAAATGTCTCGGGATAACTTGTCCCAAACAATGGAACGAGCTTCTTCTTCCGTAAGTCCGCCCGGCTTGGTTTCTACAAAATAACGGTGAACTCCTTGTAGATTGGGTTCTGACCAAATAATTTTATTTTCAACCTTATCTAAGAAATGGATATTGACTAAAACCCAAAGCTTGCGTTCTTGAACAACCAAATTTTCATCGTAGGAAACCGGTTCATTAATGTAGCGATTAATTTCCACAATCATAGTTCCATCGGCAAGATCTTCGCTCACTAACGGGTAAGTTCCCCCACGCGTAAATTCTTCTTGTAGGCGAAGCATAAACTTATCTTCCAATCCAAAGAATGCAGTTTGGTTCTTTATAGGACGAATGGCAATTTTTTTAATATGTTGTGGAAGTAGAATGCTTGAAGGCGTGTAGGAATAGGGACATCCTATAAGAAATGTAAAAGAAAAAAGTAACGCAACTCTATAAACCAAAATAATATTATGTTTCATTTTTAACCTCGCTCTTTTTTTCAATGGTGACAAAATTAATAATTCGGCCTGGCACGAACTTGTATTTTACTACTTGTAACTCTCCTAAAACAGGTTTGGCTGCCAATAGAACTTTTTCTTCATCGCGGGCTTCTTCAGAAGGTAGGGAAATAATTTTACGCACTTTACCATTCACTTGAATTACTATTTCAGCAGTCTCTTCTATGATTAGATTAGGATCGTAGGAGGGGTAAGGCTCCGCGCTTAACTCATTTGGGCCTAGGGAGAGCTCTTTCCAAATTTCAGAGGTAAGATGTGGGGCAATGGGAAATAGGAGGGTGAGTAATATTTTATAAGCTTGGGTGGAAACACTGTCCCCCAAATGAGAATAGTCCGATAAAGCATTAAAGAGTTCCATAAGGCTTGCGATGGCGGTGTTAAATTGAAACTCTCTTTCTATATCCTCGGTCACCTTCTTAATCGTCTGATGAGTTCTTCTTTGTAGAATTTTTATTCCCTCTCCCTTTGGGAGAGGGTCAGGGTGAGGGTTAGTGGCTGCGAGTCTTTCTTTAAATTGTCCCCCCAATCTCCAAATACGATTTAAAAAACGCCAAGCTCCCTGCACCCCATCTTCCGACCACTCCAGTTGATTTTTTGGCGGGGAAGCAAATAGTATAAAAAGTCTGGCGGTGTCGGCTCCATAGCGATTAACCATATCTTGAACTGCCACGATATTCCCCTTCGATTTAGACATCGCCGATCCGCCTAAGGTCACCATTCCTTGAGTGAGCAAATTATTAAATGGTTCTTTTCCTTGAGCCAAACCCAAATCGCAAATGACTTTATAGAAAAAACGAGAATAGACCAAATGCATACAGGCGTGTTCAATGCCTCCAATATATTGATCCACACCCATCCAAGCGTTCACTTTTTTAGAATCAAAGGGCGCTTTGTCATTTTTTGGATCGCAGTAGCGCAGGTAGTACCAGGAGGAGTCTACAAATGTATCCATGGTATCCGTTTCTCTCATCGCTTTCTTCTGGCAGCGAGGACAGGTTACATTGACGAACTCTAGCACTTGCGTGAGTGGAGATCCACCCCCATGTCCGCTGGATTGAGTGCCTATTCCAGTCAGTTGAATATTTTCTGGAAGGGATATGGGAAGATCTTTTTCTGGAACAGGAACGAGTCCGCAATTGGGGCAATGAATCATTGGAATAGGAGTTCCCCAATATCTTTGTCTGGAAATAAGCCAATCGCGCAGACGATATTGAGTACACTTCTTTCCTTTCCCATTTTTAGAGAGCCATTCCGCGATAGCCCATTTCGCGGTTTCAGAATGTGAACCGCTAAATTCTCCAGAATGAATTAGATTTCCTTCTTCTTCATAGACGCCTTCTCCTTTCCATTCGGAGGAGGGTTGAATCACTTGAACAATTTTTAATTCGTACTTTTTTGCGAATTCATTGTCTCTGGTATCGTGCGCGGGAACGGACATAATAGCTCCTGTGCCGTAGTCCGCTAGGACATAGTCCGCCACCCAAATGGGAACTTTCTCTCCATTCATTGGGTTTAAGGCATATTCCCCTGTAAAAACCCCTGTTTTCTCCAGAGTCATTCGTTCTTCTTTCGTTTTTCGTTGAGCTTTTTCACAGTATTCTTGAACATTCTTGGAGCATTCTAAATGGCGCGTTAATGGATGTTCCGGAGATAAAACTAAAAACGCGCAACCAAAAAGCGTGTCCGGCCTTGTGGTAAAGACAGTGATGTTTTGCAGAGAAGATTTTGATTTAAGAATGGGGTTGGCAATTTCAAAGTGAACTTCTGCTCCAACTGATTTCCCTATCCAATTCTTTTGCATGGCGATGACTTCGTCCGGCCATTTCCCTTCTAAAATTTTTAAATCCTCTAGCAATCGATCGGCATAGTCTGTAATCTTAAAGAACCACTGGTCTAGATCCTTAATGGAAACAGGGGTGTGGCAGCGCCAGCAGGTCCCTTCGTGGACTTGTTCATTGGCTAAAACGGTTAAACACTTAGAACACCAATTAACGGAAGATTTTTTTCTGTAAGCTAAGCCTCGATTAAACATTTGGATAAAAAACCATTGGTTCCAACGGTAATATTCGGGATCGCAGGTGGCAATTTCTCTATCCCAGTCGTAGGAGATTCCTAGAGATTTAATATCTTTCTTCATCTCTTGAATGTTTTTATGAGTCCAGGTATTGGGATGAATTTTATGTTCAATAGCGGCATTTTCCGCGGGCAGGCCAAAAGCGTCCCAGCCCAGTGGGTGGAGCACTCTAAATCCATGCATCTTTTTGTAGCGAGCCACCACATCCCCAATACAGTAGTTACGGGCGTGCCCCATATGGATTCGTCCAGAAGGATAGGGAAACATGACTAGACAATAAAACTTATTGCCATGCCCCTCATCAGATTCTAAAGTATGGAAAGAGTTTGATTCTTCCCACCTCTTTTGCCAGCGAAATTCAATGGATTTATAGTCGTAAGTTTCCGTGATCATAAGTTTGAGAATTTTATCAAAATCCAGGTTGAAGTTAAAGCTGTGGATTTTGTAAACTCTACATTCTTATGATAAGAAAAGTTATTATTATTGGTTCTGGGTGCGCGGGATACACAGCGGCTATTTATACCGCTAGAGCAAATTTGTCTCCGTTTATGATTACAGGAATGGAAATGGGGGGTCAACTGATGTTGACGAGTGATGTAGAAAACTACCCCGGATTCCCAGAAGGGATTTTAGGCCCAGATCTTATGGATAAAATGCGCGCGCAAGCCGAAAAATTTGGGACTGAAATTTTGATTGATCATGTCGAAGAAGTGGATTTTAGTCAAAGACCCTTTAAAATTAAAACTGCCAATGGTCAAAAGGAAGAGGCAGAATCTATTATTATCTCTACCGGCGCCACAGCTAAATGGTTGGGAATTGAATCTGAAAAAAAGCTTATGGGAAAAGGGGTTTCTGCCTGCGCGGTTTGTGACGCCGCCTTCTACAAAGGCAAGGAAGTCTGTGTAACGGGTGGTGGTGATACCGCGATGGAAGAGTCTATTTTTCTAACCAAGTTCGCTTCTAAAGTCACCTTAATTCATCGCCGCGATGAATTTAGAGCTTCTAAAATTATGCAGGATCGCGCTAAAAAATCCGGCAAGATTGTTTTTCAATTAGATTCTGTGGTAGAAGAAGTTTTAGGAAATGGGACTGTAGAAGGTGTGCGCGTTAAAAATGTGAAGAATGGAACTACTCAATCAATTCCTTGCCAAGGCTTCTTTGTGGCCATAGGTCACCAACCCAACACAAAAATTTTTGAAGGTAAAATTAATTTAGATGCCAAAGGTTATATTGTAACCGATGGCCGAACCCGCACCAATATCCCCGGAGTTTTTGCTTGCGGGGATGTCATGGATTCCCTCTATCGCCAAGCCGTTTCCGCCGCCGGTACCGGCTGCATGTCCGCCCTAGAAGCCGAACGCTTCCTAGAATCCCTCCACGAATAATTAATATTCCCAGCTTAGGCCCAAGAAATAGTGTTGGGAGTGGTAGTTGTAGCGGTAGGTTTTTTCGTACTCCATATTAGAGGTCGTTTTTCTATATGCTCCTTGGGCGGAGACGCTTAATCCATACATAATTGGGTATTTTAACGCGTAAGTAATGGTGTGGTAGTTTTGATAAAGAAGAGAAATTTTGTAGTTTCCATCCGTATCTTGGATCACCCTATCTGTGTATCTCCTATTTGTAAATCCATACGATAACACGAGCTCTAACTTATTCATCAATTTTGCGGTGAGTTGAGGCGTTATGGAATATTCGTCGTAATCGTAGTATTTTTGGTTAAATTTGGTACGGGCAGCGTCATAGTTGTGTTGGTTCGATTTTTGAATGGTATAACTTAAATCTAAACTGGCAACCGATTCTAGTTCAATCACATTATTATCGAATGTGGGAAGGCGGCTTTGAACGCCTAAAGAGGTGAGGTTGTAATAGTCCTTTCTTTTATCTTCCGTATATTGCCCGGAAGAAGTCACCGTAAATTGGTCAATATAAGGCCGGTAAGAATAGAGAGTCGAACCTGTAAAAAGGAATTGCCCAAAAAGAGGAAGTACGGCTGAAATGGAGGTATCGTAGGCGTTAAAATCCAAAGTATTTTCTCCACTCTTAATTTCTGTTCCTAGAGAACTTCCTGAAGAGAGGGTTTTGTATCGAAAAAAGCGGATCCCATAGGGATCGAAACTAAATTTAATAGATTTGAAAAGAGAACCCGTCCTTTCGAACTCTAAACCAAATCCAAGTTTATGGTTGTCATAAAGTCCTTTCCCTAATTTTTCATCATCGCTTTCTACCACTAACTGGGTTTTAAAGGATCCTTTTACTTTTGTTTTCCAAGTGTCGTTCCACTTATAGATTCCTTTAAGAGAGATGCTGTTTTCAAAAGTTTCTCGGGTTAAGAATCCCCCGCCGACAAGTTCTTGAACTTCTCTCATGCGTCGATACTTTCCATTGATGGTCGGGATTAAAGAAACTTTATCGGAAAATTTTATGCCTGGCGCCAGTAACCAGTTCCCATTTCCTGTAAAAGAGGTGTTTTGACCTTCAAAGAAAATTTGTCCACCCACAAAATCTAACTTGGCAACGGGCGTAAACTTAAGTTCCGCCCTAGCTTGGCTGATCAAAGAAAAAAATAAAAAGAAAAGCGTCCCAACCAAAGACAGGGACACTTTTTTTATAAAATAAAGAAAGTTTTTATCTTTACCGTCTGGAATCAATCTCTTCGTTGCCCTCCATCCTGACCTCGATCATTTTTGCTTTCATAAACATACGCGGAGTCATTATAACATCAATATCCCTATTGCCAAATTCAGAACTGGTGATGACCCTTTCCATATTTAACTTTTCAAAAAGATCGGCCAAGTTCTCCTGACTATTTAATTGGTCCCTGGAGCCAAACCCATATTCAGTAAAGTCTACTATTTTTCCAAAGTCATCAATTAAAAGCATCTCTTCTTTTTTGAATGCCCAAGGTTGAGTGGCTACGCGAAAAGGATCGGAGCTGGAGAGATTATCGTTGTTTATGTTATCGCGGTTAAGATCGGAAAAGAAAGTATTATCTCCTTCTCCATTAAATGTGAAATCTCCAACTCCCTCTTTTGCTCCAGACAAACCAAATTGCGATACATTCTGATAGGGCTCGTCATTGTCCCGTTGACCATCTTTATCGAAATCTTCGTAGGATTCTCCTCGGTCTATTCTTCCATTTCCATTGGAATCCACAAAATTGATATAGGAATTGTTTTGGATAAAATGCGCGATCGTAGGTCCAGAACCGGGGACAAATTGGGTCACCATCATTTTTCCCGTGGCGGTGTTCCCAGCGCCAGAGGTTGTTACAAAAGTATATTCCCAGAACGAGGAAGCTACATTATTTTGGCTTGGATTATAGACTTCTATAAGAACTGGGCGCATATGCCACATCATTCCACTTAAGTTAGAAGGGCGAAACCCAGAATCAATCCACATTCGCTCCGCTGAAGCTCTGTCTCCATTAATTAATTCATACCGGTGGTCGAACATGGTTTGAAAACCTCTAGTGGAGGTAATATATTTTCCATCCTGATAGAATGAATTGGAAGAGAGAACTTCCTTAGAGTCTCCGTCTAGAAAAAGTTGGACAATTCGATCGGTTCCGGAATTTTCATCTACTCCATTGGTAATCGTCAATCTTTGTTTAACCGCGTACCATAGAGGTTTAGTCGGTTCTGAGTGAAACCAAAGGTTTCCAGCTTCTTCTAGATTATCGGGAAGAGGGCGGTTCGCGAATACTTCAAAGACAACAGAATCTTCTCTATCTTCTCTTTTACTTAAAGAGATAAATTTAAAGGAATCCGGAGTCGGTCGAACTACATTTTCTTCTAATCGAACCCTACGGCCATTACGATCGATCAGTTCCTTACTCGTTTGCACAAGTTCCAATCTTAATTCATCTTTAATCGATTCTTGATATTGATCTTGGCGATAGTCGTGGTTAATTTCATCGTGAATTTCTTGTCGAAACTCATCGTCTCCTCTGTTTCCCCAGAAGTTTCGCTCTCCTTCTTTTTCTCCTTCCGGTGGATTGCGATAGTCTCTTCCATCGGCGTAGGGGCCTCCCATCGGTTCATTGTTTCCATAACCTTCTCTCCCATGGCCAGGTCCAAAATCTTCTGTTTGAAATCGGTCCATCTCTTCTCTAAAAACTTTTTCAAATTTTTCTCTCTCTTCAGGGCTTCCATTAAAGTCTTTCATAAATTGTCCAAAATCATCTTGCATTCGAGAAATCATCTCTCCTTTAGTTTCTATGGCTAAGTTATTGTTGGGATCCATCTCCGTTCCCGGCATTCCATCCATGGGTGGACCATAAAATCCACCTCCCATGGGGCCAAATCCGCGCGCGGTATCGTTCCCCATGCCATTCTGGTTAACATTTTCGGTATGTTCTTTGAACTCTTTTTCCATTCTTGCTTTATCTTCTGGGGATCCTTTAAAATCTTTCATAAATTGGTCAAAGCCATCCTTCATTAATGCCATTCTTTCTTTTTCCAATTTTTCTAGTCCTTCTTTGTCATTGGGGTCTAACTGTCTAAATTTGTCATCTAAAGCACGCATATCCTTGTTCATTTTTTCGTCCACCGGACCTCCTGGCATTGGGCCTGCCATTCCGGGTTGTCCCGGCCCTCGTGGATTTTGTGAAAATCCGGGTTCGCGAATTCTTTCATTTTCTGGGATTCCTTCCGGTGTTTTAGGTGGGGCTCCCTGTTGTTCAATGACGCTTCTTTGGTTTTCTAAAATATTAACTTCCGGGGCAGACCTTTGAGCGTCTGTAAAACCTACAAAACCCTCGTACACATCACAAATCGTTCTGCGGTCTTCATAAATGACCTCAAATTCAGTTCCTCTAACGGAGCAGACAGCGCTGGGTGTTTTAACATTTAAAGATTGTCCCGCCCCTAACTTGGAAACTTTAAGACGCGCTCGGCCAGACTCTTCTATAAATTCATACTCCACAGGTCCAAGCTTTGAAATTTGGAAAACTGTTTCTTGTTTAATGAGGATTTTATGACCTTCTTGAGAAAGGAGGGTGGCTCTGGCTTTTTTATTTGTGCGTATCGTATCTCCAATGGCTAAGGCTTGTCCTCCGGAGGCTTTAACCCAATGCGCTTTCCCTTTTTTAAGGATTTCAACCCCTTCCCCTTGAATTTGAGAAACGACAAGCTGATTGGCCTGACCCAAGGAAGTGTAGATGAGTAGGAAGAATGCTAGAAACGAGCCGAGAACGAGGTGTTTAAATCTCATTTTATTACGCTTTTTTTGATACATATTTATAACAGAAGTTAGACAAAATGTCAATCCAAAAATAAATGCAACCACTGTTCACAGTTTCCTTTAGTTCCTAGAATAGGACAGGGAAAATGGTCAACAACTTGATACCCCAACTCTTTGGAATAAGTGATCATTTCTTGAAGCACGCTCTCTATGATTGCTTTATCTCTGACCACTCCTTTTATGAGCCATTTTTGATCTACTTCAAATTGGGGTTTTACTAAGATGAGAAATTCTATAGGAGATTGAGAAAAGAACCCCTTAATTTTAGGGAGTATTCTTTTTAATGATATAAAAGAAAGATCTAGAGTTATTAAATCTGGTTGCGCTTCTTTAGAATTGATCAACCAAGGAGGTGTCCATTTTAAGATGTGAGTTTTTTCGAACAATTGTACTCTGGTATCATTCCTTAGTTTAGGATGAATTTGTCCATACCCTACATCTACGGAGTAAACTTTCTGAACTCCTTTTTGTAATAAACAATCCGTGAATCCCCCCGTAGAAGTTCCTATATCTAAGGCAATTCTGTGGAGAGTCACAATTTTCCAATGGATAAGAGCTGACTCTAATTTCTCCCCTCCTCTAGAAACATAGGCGGGTAAGGGGGTAAATTTTATATTGGAGTTAGATGGAACAAGCGTTCCGGCTTTGAGTGGGTAAAGGCTAGGTTCTAAAGATATTTCCCCGGCTAGGATGAATTTTTGCGCTTCTAAAATAGATTGAGCGATTCCTCTGGTAACGAGGAGTTCGTCTAATCTAACTTTCAAATGAAAGTGCTTTCGGTTTGAAGTTTTCCAGTGAGAATAAACTTAACTTTGTCCGCGATACCTTTGGAATTTATTCCCTCATTTTCCCGTAAAATTTCTTGAGGTCCATGTTCTACAAAATGATCCCCAATTCCCAAGCGATGGATAGAAACTTCTTCGTTTTCCAAAGTTTCCATAACCGCGCTGCCAAATCCTCCAGCGAGCATATGTTCTTCTACGGTCACAAATTTGCGAATTCCTTTTCGTATAAAACCTTTCAATAAATCTTTATCAATTGGTTTTACAAAACGCATGTTCACTACTGCCACTTTAATTCCCTCTTTTTGTAACAGTTTGGAAGCTTCCATGGCAGGGTAAACAGTGGATCCAATAGCTAAAATAACAGCTTCGTCTTGAGTGCTTTCTTTTAAAATTTCACCACAACCAATAGGAATAAATGTAAACTCTTTATCCATGGGAATCCCATACCCCGAGCCTCTAGGATAACGGATAGCAATCGGTCCCTTATCATATTTTATGCCTGTATAAATCATATGTTGTAATTCATTCTCATCTTTAGGAGCCATGACTACAAAATTGGGCAAGATTCGAATGTAGGCATAGTCGAATACTCCATGGTGGGTAGGGCCGTCATCTCCCACTAACCCTCCTCGATCCATGACAAAGAAAACGCTAAGGTTTTGCAAAGAGATATCGTGCTCCATTTGGTCGAAGGCGCGCTGCAGGAATGTAGAGTAAATAGCGACCACTGGTTTTAACCCTTCTGTAGCTAAGCCTCCCGCAAAAGTAACAGCATGCTGTTCGGCTAAGCCTACATCAAAATATCTATCTGGGAGTTGGTCTCTCATGAGGTCTGTGCCTGTTCCTTCAGGCATCGCCGCGCTAATGGCTACCACTCGTTTATCTTCTTTGGCAATGCGGACAAGGGTTTGACCAAATACTTTTGTGTAAGGGGTTGGGCTTCCCGCTGATTTAATAATTTCACCAGTATTGACATCAAATTTCCCTGGAGCATGCCATCCAAAGACATCTTTTTCTGAATGTTCATATCCTTTTCCCTTTTTAGTAATAATATGAAGAAGGGTGGGTCCTTTTACTTTTTTTATCGCTTCTAAAACTTCTATAAGACGGTAAATGTCATGTCCATCCACGGGTCCAAAGTAAGCGAATCCCATCTCTTCAAATAAAATTCCTGGAAAAAGAAGGACTTTAAGTCTTTTACCTAAACGGACAAGAGCGGAGCCCCAAAAGTGTAATCGCGCTAAAAATTTCTCTAATCTTTTTTCCCATTTGGTGACAATTCCAAGGGTGAGAATTTTTGCTAAAAAGGTCCCCATGGCTCCCACGCGATGGGAAATAAACATTTGGTTATCATTCAAAACTACAAGCAGATCCGTTCCAAGGTTGCCCGCGTTTTGCAAAGCTTCATAAGCCATTCCACCTGTAATGCACCCATCGGAAACAATGCTCACCACTTTAAAATCTTCAGCTTTTTGGTCCCGTCCTACAGCCACACCTAGTCCAGCGGAAATAGCAGTAGAGGCGTGTCCTCCGCCAAACACATCGTATTCCGATTCTTTGCGATTTAAGAAACCAGAAATGCCGCCGTATTGTCGTAAGGTGTCAAATTTTTCGAATCGGCCTGTTAAAAGTTTATGAGCGTAAGCTTGGTGGCCTGTATCCCAAATAATTTTATCTATAGGGGCGTTAAATACATAATGAAGGGCGACAGCGATTTCTGTAGCTCCTAAAGAAGCCCCCAAATGTCCCCCTTTTTTGGAGACAACTTCCAATATCCTTTCTCTCACTTCTCTGCAAACTTGAGGGAGAAGCTCTTTTTTCAATACTTTTAAATCTTGCGGTTTTTTAATGATCTTTAATATTTCCATGCTCATCGAATAATCAACTCCTTCCCAAAGGCTGTTTTTTTAATAAGTTCTTTCAACAATATAATCCGCTAAATCTCTTAATATAAATCGTTTGTTTCCAAATGGGGTTAAACACTTTTTAGCTTCTGTCACAAGTTTTTGGGCAACGCTCTTTGAATTTTCTATCCCATAGAGAGCCGGATAGGTCAATTTCTTGTTTTCTTTATCGGATCCGCTTTTTCCAAGAAGCTTTTTATTGCCAACAATATCCAAGATGTCATCCGCAATTTGAAAAGCAAGGCCGATCTTTTTTCCATATTGAGATAAATTTTTTATCTTATCTTTGGACGCTCCCGCTAAGAGAGCTCCGGTTAGAATACTGGATTGAATTAAGGCTGCGGTTTTTGCTTCATGAATTACGCGCAATATCTTTTTCTGATCGAGGGATGTTTCTTTAAGCCAAAGTCCCCCATCCATGCTTAAGTCTACCGCTTGACCGCCTACCATTCCTCTCCAACCAGCGCCCTCGGCTACAACATGAACTACTTCCCACAGGGAGTTAGAGGAGGAAAGCATTTTACCATTTTTTGCAATTAAGTCGAAGGCATAGGTTAAAAGAGCGTCCCCCGCGAGAATAGCCATTCCTTCCCCGTACACTTTGTGGTTTGTAGGCCTTCCACGCCTTAAGTTATCGTCATCCATGGCAGGTAAATCATCATGTATTAAAGAGTAGGTATGGATGAGTTCAAGAGCGCAGGCCGCGGGCAAGACTTTGGCTCCCTTTAATCCGCAGATTTCAGCTCCAGCAATGACTAGAATAGGGCGCAGTCTTTTGCCCCCAGCGAATAGCGAATAGCTCATCGCTTTAGGGAGGGTTTGGGCGGAATAAGGTAAATATTCTTTTAAAGAACGATCTACAATCTTACGCCATTTTTCTAAATAACGAGAAAGTGGGTCGGTCACTTAAAAAGGAATCTCCTCGTTCGATTCGGAAGAAGAATCCTCTTTTCCTATCTGAAATGGTTTAGCTTCTAAGTTATCCCCTGTGGTTTTAGTTAGAATTTCTATCTTTTTCTTTGCTTCTTCTAACTTTTTAGAACAGTGACGAAAGAGAGAAATTCCTTCTTCATAGAGAGCTAAAGATTCGTCTAAATCAATTTCTCCACCTTCTAATTTTTCCACAATAATTTCTAGATTTTTAAGCGCTTCTTCAAATTTAATATTTTTTAATTCTGGTCCTGCTTCTTTTTTTGTCATATTTCAACACTCCTTACCGTGGCTTTAATTTCTCCGTCGTGTAACTTAATGCGAATTTCATCTTTGGGCGCGACTTGTTGGTTAGATTTTAGTATTTTATTTTCCGGAAGGCTAAAGGCAATCGCGTACCCACGGGACAGAACCGCTAAAGGTGATAGAGCTTCTAGGTGAGTACAGGCCACGGAAGTTTTCTCTCCTAGTTTTTGCAGGGTTCTCTCGATAAGGTTTTTAAGACTCATATAAAAGAGTTCTACTTTCTTTTTGTTCTCTTCCAAACGGGCGTGAGGGGTCAGATGGGCCAGCCGGGACCCTAAATGAACCAGATCATTATTATGAAGGGATGTTTTTCTTTCCCAAATATGAACCATTCTTTCTAAAGTGAGATCTACGGTTTGGAGTCTTTCTTCAATTAACGATTGAGGTTTTAGAATTACGGGAGATCTGGAAAAGTTCCTTAATTTTTCCGATAAAATTTCTAAAGTGGATAAAAGATTTTGTTTTAAACGATTGGCATAAAAATCCAAGGTGGTTTGAAGTTCAAGCTTGTTTTTAACGACCAGTTCCGCAGCGGCGGATGGAGTTGGGGCTCGAAGATCCGCCACAAAGTCCGCGATCGTAAAATCGATTTCGTGGCCCACGCAGCTAATCACGGGAATTTTAGAAGCAGCAATGGCTCGAGCTACAATTTCCTCGTTAAAAGACCAGAGATCCTCTATGGATCCCCCGCCTCGCCCGACTAAGAGAACATCCAATTCTTTATAATGTTCGTTAAGATATTGAATGGCTTCTCGAATTTCTTCTTTAGATCCAATTCCTTGCACTTTTACGGGATAGATAAGGATATGAATATTCGCAAACCTACGGTTAATAATTGTCAGAATATCGCGGATGGCAGCGCCTGTAGGAGAAGTCACAATTCCAATTTTCTGCGGAAGGAGCGGAATTGGTTTTTTGCGTTTAGAATCGAACAGCCCTTCGGATTCTAACTTCTTCTTTAACTGTTCAAAGGCAAGCTGTAGAGCGCCTAATCCCTTGGGTTCCATCCACTGCGCGAGAATTTGAAAAGATCCCCTAGGCGAGTATAAAGTTATTTTTCCCAGGAGCAACACTTTCATTCCATCTTCCAACTTAAATTTTATCTGACTCATCACTCCACGATAAGCGACTGCCGATATTTGAGCCGTCTCATCTTTAAGAGAAAAGTAACAGTGCCCAGAAGAGGCGATCCCCTTAAAGTTGCTCACTTCCCCCTCCACCCATATTTGCGCGAATTTTTCTTCCAAAGATTTTTTCGCCGTTAGGTTAAGCTCACTAACGGTAAAAATTTTGGGGGACTCTTTTTCTGTTAATTCCAATTTTAATTCCATAACTAAACAAGGTCGTCATTCCGGCGAAAGCCGGAATCTAGTTGACAGAACTTCTCTGGATTCCGGCTTTCGCCGGAATGACGAAAAGGACGAGGATGGCGAATTTGAAGAACTCTTTTTTCTGTTATTATCCAAGAAACAGGAACATCTTTTTTATGATTAGGTAAACGAGCTACTAAAGTTTTTTCATAAGTGAGTCCTATTCTCTTTTCCTTACTGATAAAATTTAAAAACTGATCGTAATATCCCTTTCCGTACCCTAAGCGGTGCCCTTTCTTGTCGAATAGAATTCCGGGAACCAACACTAAATCAATTTCCTTTGTTTCCCATACGGGACAACTTTTCTTAGGTTCGAGTATGGTATAAGCGCCCATTTTAAAATCTTTTAAACTTTTAACTCGCGCGAAAACGATTGTATTATTTTTTTTGTCTACACGAGGAGCCAGAACAGTTTTTTTAAGGGCGATACTTTTCTTAAAGATTGTTTCCGTTCCCACTTCCGAACCAATATTCATATAGAGTGCCACATTCTTCGCGGATTTATAGAGCTTGAGTTTAAAGAGTCTTTTAGCAATTTTCTCGCTTACCTCTAATCTATCCTTTTTAGAGACATTCTCCCTAATTTTTTTGAATTGAAGTCTTAACCTTGTTTTATCCATTTAGCTTTTTAAGGGTTTCAATACGGGCTTTAAATTTTTTTTCTTCCCCTTCTTCTGTGGGTTCGTAAAAGGTTTTTGGGTTGGGCATGTACTCTTGAGAAACCCAATGGTTGGGAAAACTATGCGGGTACTTATACCCTTGTCCATCGCCTCTTGTTTCACGGTCCAGAGTGGCATCTTTTAAATGATTGGGAATAATCCTTGCTTTTCCATGGCGAACCTCTTGAATTGCTTTTTCTATTGCCATATAGGAAGCGTTCGATTTTGGCGCCAACGCCACATAGAGCGCTGCTTGCGCCAAAGGAATTCTGGCTTCTGGCATCCCAATTAATTCTACTGTTTGGAACGCGCTGGTTGCAATCACCAACGCTCTAGAATCGGCAACGCCTACATCTTCACTGGAACAGATCACAATTCTTCTAGCAATAAATCTGGGATCTTCCCCTGCTTCCAACATTTTAGCCAGCCAATAGAGGGTGGCATCGGGGTCACTTCCCCGCATCGATTTAATAAAGGCAGAAATAGTATCGTAATGTTCATCTCCTTTTTTATCATATAGAAGCGCCCGCTTTTGAGACGATTCCTGCGCGACTTCTAAATTAAATTGAACCACCCCTTTAGAATCTTTTTGAGTGGTCAAAGCTCCAATTTCCAGAGAGTTCAAGAGTCTTCTCGCGTCTCCATTGCAGGCGCTGAAAAGATGATCTTTTGCTTCTTCGCTTAATTCCAATTTAATGGGCGTGTTTTTTTTGGAGAAAAAAAGAATAGCTCTCTTGATTATGGAATCTAAAGCAGTTCTTTCCAATAAAAAAAATTCATAACAGTGAGATCTGGATCTCAAGGCAGAATTTACATAGAAATAAGGGTTTTCGGTTGTGATCCCAATCAGAGTAATAAGTCCGTTTTCCACATCGGGTAAGAGAGCATCTTGTTGAGAACGATTAAAGTGATGGATTTCATCTACTAAAAGAATTGTTTTTCTTTTTTGTTGGGACAGTCGAAGCTTGGCCATTTCAATGACTTTGCGTAGCTCTGCCACTCCGGCCGTAACGGCATTTAGTTCCGCGAAGGTAGATTTAGTTTTTTTGGCAATGAGTCTGGCGAGCGCGCTTTTTCCTGTTCCCGGGGGTCCATAAAATATGGCCGAACCTAACCGATCCGATTCTATGGCTCTTCTTAAAAGTTTTCCGGGAGCTAAGAGATGAGTTTGGCCTTCAAACTCATTAAAATCTTTAGGTGAACAAAGGTAGGCTAATGGGGCGTCTGGTGACTTTATGTCTTCTTCCCTTTTATTGGAAAAGAGGTCTGAAGAGTCCGCTTTTTCACTTTTCATTCTCAACGCTCTTTTTTTCTAGAACAGAATCCAAAAGTTCAATAATATCTTCGCATTTTTTTTCCGAGGATTTAGAGGAAAAAGTTTTAGTATCTTTTTCTTGAAAAAGTTCGTCGGCAATGTTGAGGGCGGCTAAGACCGCTATTTTTTGACTGGATACAATGTGAGTGGCATGTTGAATTTCGCGCATCTTGTCTTCCACGAATCGAGCTAGGGAGTTGTAATAGAGCGCATCCGTTGGGTCCCCTATAATTTCATAGGTTTGTCCTAAAATATTTACGGGGATTCTCTCTTCGTACATATTGATTAAGGATAAAGTTTTAGTTTACGATAGTGAGCGGATAAGCGTTCTAACTTTTGCCGAATAAATTTTCGTTCTGTTTTAAGTTTGTCTAACTCCGCCAAAATTTTTCTAACCTGCTGATTTTCTTGTTGCAATAAATCTCTTTCTTGTGATAGTTGATTATAACTTTTGGAGATTTTAGCATTTTGCTCGCTTAAATTTTTAATGAGTTTAACGCAAGCTTTGACCTTCTCATCTATAATCTCAATTTTATCCACAAGTCTTATTTAATTCTTAATTCCGCTTTAAATTTTTCACGCAGATGAACTAAAATTTTATCTCTTAATTGGTTGGCGTGATCATCTTGCAGAGAACCTTGCGGATCACGGAATACCAAAGTGAAACTTAAGCTCTTGAGATGTTTTTTATGTGGATCTCTATAGAGGTCGAATAAAGTACATTCTTCCAAGAGTTTTCCCCCCACTTTTTTAATTTCAGATTCCACTGAAAGCCATAGAATTTCTTCTGGAATCCAAATGGAACAGTCTCTTTTAATCTTAGGTGTTCTAAGGAGTGGATACACTTTTTTGCAAGCATAAGATAAATTCTGTAAAAGTTCTAAATCTAGTTCAAAAAGCGCCACATCCTCCTCAAACTTTTCTTCTTTTACAATTTTAGGGTGAAGAAGTCCGCACCACCCTAGTTTTTGTTTCTGATCCATGGTCGTTAATTCAAAGGAATAGTGTGGGTGAGTTAAAAATGGAGTGGAGTGAGATTCTGGAGATTGCGGGTGCCACTCGATTTTAGGGAGATTGAGAGCTGAAAATAAGGTTTCTAAAACGGCTTTTATCCAAAAAAATTCAATGGGTTCTTTATGTTTTGATTTCCAATAAGGCGTGTGTTGGCTTCCGCAGGCTAAAGCCCCCAAATAAGTTTTTTCTTTTAACTGGCCCTCTTTTTTAGAATAAACGGTTCCCACTTCAAAAAGCCTTGCTTCTTTATTTTGGTAGGACGCGTTTGTTTTTAAATTTTTAATCAATTCAATGAGCAAAGAGGGTCTTAAAACAGATTGCTCTTGAGAAAGAGGATTTTCCAATTCAATATTTGAATCTTCTGTGTTTTTAGATTCATTCGAAGAAACAAGTCCGTAATTTAAGCATTCATAGAATCCTAAGGAAACGAGTTGCCGTTTAACCTTACGCTGGAACAGCATATCGATTGTTGAAAAAGTTTTGGAGTTTAGAGTGATATCAGTCCCCTTTTTAGGAATGTTTGTGTACCCAATCAGGCGAGCTACTTCTTCCATGAAATCGACATCACTATCTAAATCGAGTCTCCAGGGTGGAGAACTAACCTCAATTTTTAGCGCATCTTTAGAAAGAATGGGAATAGCTAATTTATGCAGTTGAGCGCTCATTTCTTCGGGTGTAAGCTCTAATCCTAAAACATGATTGACCCGAGAGACTTCTAAGATGTGACATTTGCTTTCTTTAAGAAGTGGCTGTAAGTTTTGGAGAGAGGATCGATGTCCTTGCGATAAATTTTCTATTGCTTCCTCTCCTTTCCAGCTGCCCATTTCACAACTCCATCGAGTGACTCCTCTTTCAAAACGGTATGAGGATTCGCTAGTTAAACCTAACTTTGAGCGACTCCTTCTGATATTGGTACGGTCAAAGAGGGCACTCTCTAAAAGTACATTTTTGGTTTGATAGGTGACGGCCGTTTCTTGTCCCCCCATCACTCCCGCGATGGCTACGGGTTTTTTACCGTCCGCGATCACCAAAATTTCCGGATCGAGTTCATAAAGTTTTCCATCTAAAGCTTGGATTTTTTCCCCAGCCATCGCTTTACGCACGATGATTTTTTTATCTTCCAAACGATCTGCGTCAAAGACATGTAAAGGTTGGCCAAATTCTAAAAGAACACCGTTCGTAATGTCCACTAAATTGTTAATAGGACGAATTCCACAACGCGCCAAGCGCGTTTGCAATTTTAGAGGAGAAGGACCTACGGTCACATTTTCAAAGAGTTTGGCAATATATTGAGAACAACATTTAGGGTCCTCAATGATCACAGTAAAAGAAGAAAGTCCAGAATGGGATTCATGCAAATCTTTGCTTTGGGGACCCTTCCTATTGAGCGCGGCAGCTAATTCCCTGGCAATTCCATAATGGCTTAAACAATCGGGTCGATTAGGAGTTATTTCAAGGTCAAAAATAGAATCTTCTAAAGAGACCAAATCTTCCAAAGAAGTTCCTAGAGTGGTTTTTTCTGTAAAGGTCCAAAGCCCCGCGGCATCTATTTCCACACCCAACTCCTTGGCAGACAGTAACATTCCTCTAGAAGTAATTCCTCGAATAACCGCTTCTTTTAGCTCCTTCCCATCCGCTAATATGGCGCCTGTTTTTGCCCAAAGACATTTCTGACCTACTTTAAGATTGGGAGCCCCGCAAACTAGACTTACGGTTTCTCTCCCATCGGTGACTTCGACAATTCTAAGGCGATCCGCGTTAGGGTGAGGATTTATTTTAAGAACTTCTCCTGTCACCACTCCTGTACATTTTGGATAGTGCTGAATGGCAGCCACTTGAAATCCTAAATTGAGAAGGATTGTGGATATTTCTTCGGTAGGAATATCAAGCGTAAACCCTAAAATTTCTTCAATCCAGTTAAGAGAAATTTTCATAAGGGTTTAGAATTGAGAAAGAAAGTCGAGATGATTTTCATAAAAAAGGCGCATATCCTCAATCCCATATCGAATCATCGCTATTCTTTCAATGCCCATACCAAAAGCAAATCCTGTCCATATTTTAGGATCATAACCGACCGCTCTAAAAACATTGGGATGCACCATTCCCGCGCCTAACATTTCAATCCATCCGCTTCCTTTACAAACAGGGCAATTGGATGCCGGTCCTTTACAAAGTGTACAAGAAATATCCACCTCGGCTCCGGGTTCTACAAATGGAAAATAGGAAGGTCGAAAGCGAGTATTCACTGAACTGCCGAAAAGTTTTAGGTTCGCCATTTCTAATGTTCCTTTAAGATCGGCGAATGAGATATTATCCCCAACCACTAAACCTTCCACTTGATGGAAGACAGAGGAGTGGGTGGCGTCAATCGCTTCGTGTCGAAAAACTTTTCCGGGCGCGATAATCCGAATGGGAGGCTTGGTATCGCGCATCAGGCGAATCTGTACAGGAGAGGTATGAGTTCGGAGTAATCGTTTCTCTAAGTCCCCCTTAATATAAAAAGTATCGTGCATATCTCGGGCAGGATGGTCTTGGGGAATGTTAAGCGCTCCAAAATTATTTTCATCTGTTTCTATTTCTGGACCTCGCGCTACTTGGAACCCCAAATCTCCAAAAAGATCGATGACTTCCTCTAAAATTAAGGTGAGTGGATGAATTCTCCCGCGGACTATTGGGTTAGCTGGAAGCGTCCAATCTTGCGGGCTCCCCAACTTTTTTTCAATTTCTATCGTTTCTAGTTCTGATTTTTTTTGGGAAAGAATGGTTTCTATTTCATTCTTAGTCGAGTTAATCTGGCCACCCTTGATTTGTTTTTCTTCTATGGGAAGAGACTTGAGCTGGAGGAGCTGCGCTTTTAGGACCCCCTTGGCGCCTAAATATTCTTTTTCTAGGGATTCTAATTCAGAAAGTGTATTGACTTGTTTTAAGGCGGAGTAAAACTTTTGTTTTAAGTCTACAAGGTTATCCATCTAACCCCATAAGAAACTAGTGGCTAGAGAGAGCTGCTTTGGATTGTTGGGCAATCCGTTCTAAGAGAGAAGAATCATGAATGGCAAGCTCCGAGAGCATTTTACGATTTAAAAGAATGTTCGCTTTCTTTAACCCTGCCATAAATTGAGAATAAGATATTCCAAACTTTCGAATTTCGGCATTGATGCGCAAAATCCATAGAGCTCGCATATTCCCTTTTAGGTCTTTTCTACCTACATAAGCATAACGAAGGGACCGGTCCACCTGTTGAATGGCTTGACGCCAACGGTTTCCACGGTTGGAGTAGTAACCCTTAGAAATCCTTAAAACTTTCTTTTTTCTTTGTCTTGTATAAACGCCGCTTTTAACTCGCATAAATTTTAACCGTAGGGGAGCATTTTATGAATGACCTTACTTTCTGCTCCAGATAAGTAAGCTGCTTTCCTAAAAAAACGACCTCTTTTAGAAGACATTCCCGATAGCAAATGACGGGCTCCAGACCTTTTATATTTTACTCTCCCGGTGCTTGTAAAACGGAATCTTTTTTTTGCTCCGCTGTGACTTTTTAATTTAGGCATAAATGATTAGTGTTTGGGTGCCAGTAGAATGGACATTCTTTTTTTATCCAGCTCAACATCTTGCTCTAAAGTGCACTTAGAATCTAAAACTCCTTTAAAATGGTTAAGCACATTGTTCCCTAATTCAGGGTGCTCCAACTCTCTTCCTCGAAATACCACAGTGACGCGAACCTTAAACCTCTGGTCTAAAAATGCTTTCGCATGATTGGTTTTCGTTAGTAAATCATTCTCGGAAATTCCAACATGCATGCGGATTTCTTTGAGTTGACCCGCTTTTTGATGTTTACGAGATTGTTTAAGTTTTTTATCTCGTTCGTAACGATACTTGGAAAGATCCGCAACCTTCGCAACAGGTGGAGTCGCATTTGGGGCTATCTCTAAAAGATCCTTTCCTCGTGACTGGGCTAAACCTAAAGCTTCTGTGAGAGATTTAATGCCAAGCTGTGTTCCATCTTCATCTATGAGCCTCACTTCTCGTGATCTTATTTGCTCATTAACGCGCGGTTCCAAACTCTTACCGATGTTTATTCACCTTGAACTTCAAAACTTTTTTTCCGTACCTCCCATAAACATGAACTTGCCAAACGAATGCTTATTTTAACCTTTTTCGTCTTATAGAGTCAAATACTTATTTCTTTTTTTGGATTTCTTCTTTGAGAAGGGAAATTAAATTTTCTATAGTTATGGAACCTAAATTTTCTCCGGACTGTTTACGAACGCTGACGGTTTGGCTTTTTTCTTCTTTTTCACCGATGATGATCAGGTAAGGAATTTTTTGCATGGAGGCTTCTCGAATTTTATAACCAATTTTTTCCGATCTTAGATCCATTTCTACTCTTATATTTTCATTCAATAGTTTTTCGTGCAGCGCCTGGATATAACACTTTTGACCTTCTGTAATGGAAAGAAGTATCACTTGAACTGGAGCTAGCCAGAGTGGGAAATTCCCCGCGTAATGTTCAATTAAAATTCCAATAAATCTTTCTAGACTTCCAAGTAAAGCTCTATGCACCATAACGCAGGTAGTTTCTTTGCTGGTAGAATCCCTGTAAGTCGCGTCGAATTTTTGAGGAAGATTAAAATCTACCTGGATCGTGGAACATTGCCACTGACGGTTTAAGCAATCTCTAATTTTAAGATCTATTTTAGGACCGTAGAAAACACCTTCTCCGGGATCAATTTGATAGGGAAGTCCTACGGTGGACAAAGCGGTTTTTAACGCATCTTGAGCAGTTTCCCAATCTTGCAGGGAGCCGGTAAATTTTTCTGGACGAGTGGAGAGTTTGACATCAAAGTCGTTAAATCCAAATGTTTTTAGGACTTCCAATGTCAATCGAAGAACTTGTGTACACTCGGTTTCTAATTGGTCCATGCGGCAGAAAAGGTGAGCATCGTCTTGAGTAAAACCACGCACTCTTAAGAGCCCATGCATAACTCCGCTTCTTTCAAATCGGTAAACGGTTCCAAATTCCGCAAAGCGTAAAGGCAGATCTTTGTAAGAACGCACTCTGCTTTTAAAAATAAGAATGTGTCCCGGGCAGTTCATTGGTTTAAGAATATAGGGTTGATGTTCTACTTCCATGGGAGGAAACATGTTTTCTTGGTAGTAGTCCCAATGTCCGGAAGTTTTCCAAAGATCTATTCTGGCGATGTGAGGTGTGGTTACAAACAAGTACCCTTTTTTCTTAAGGGATTCTCTTAAGAAATTTTCGATGCATTCTCGAATAACAGTTCCTTTAGGATGCCAGTAAATAATTCCAGCGCCCGCTGTTTCTGGATGGAAACTGAACAGGTCAAGGCGGGGACCAATTTCTCTATGATCTCTTTTTTTGGCTTCTTCTAATTGATGGAGATATTTTTCTAACTCTTCGGCCGTGGGCCAAACGGTTCCATAGATTCTTTGTAACCGTTCTCTATGTTCGTCCCCCCGCCAGTAGGATCCCGCGATTTTAAGCAACTTAAAATATTGAATCCTTTTTGTGGTATCGACATGCGGTCCTTCGCATAAATCTACAAAGTCATCGTGGTGATAGTAGGAAATTTTTTCTTCAGGGAGTTCCGTAATAATTTCTACTTTATATTTTTCCCCTCGCTCGCCAAAAAATTTTTTAGCTTCTTCTTTTGTGTGCCAACTGCATTTAAATGAATGGTCCCCTTGGATGATCTCTTTCATTTTCGCTTCAATTTTTTCTAAATCTTCTGGGATAAAGCGGTGAGGTGAGTCAAAGTCATAATAAAAACCATCTTCTATAGGAGGGCCAATGGTTAAATGAGTCTCTGGAAAAAGAATTTGGACTGCTTGCGCCATAACATGCGCGCAGGAGTGGCGCATGCGGTGCAACAGTTCTTCTCGAGATATTTCTTTAGATAGTTCTACAATTTCTTCCATAGTTTAAAACATGGGCCCGGACAGGATCGAACTGTCGACCCCCTCGGTGTCAACGAGGTACTCTTCCACTGAGCTACGAGCCCTAAAAACGCTTATTATAGCTTAATTTTTTTGAGTTTGCTTTACTAGTTTTGGGAGAGTTTCAAATAGAATAAAGCTAGCAAGTACAAATAAGAGGAAAGCAGTGGTTCCAACGGGATGAAGAATTTTTCCACCACTAGTTAAGCCTAGAAGCCATGGTTTTAAAATGAGAATGAGTGAACTAAGAGTTGTAATGAACATAAATAGGGTTGGGACTCCTGTAACCCACCATTTTCTTCCTTCTTTTTTCATCCAAATTGTAATGCCTAAGAGAGTAAAAGCGGCTAATAATTGATTAGTGGCTCCAAAAACAGGCCAGAAAAGTTTCCATAATGGAATTATTTTGCCTTGAGGTCCGCGAATATCGATAAGAATAAAAATGCCCGGGATTGCCAGGGTGATCAGAGTCGCGAGTATGGCTCCCGCTCTTCCTTTTAAATTTGTGAGTTCTTGAAAGATATAACGACCCAGGCGTGTTGCTACATCCAAAGTATCATAAATAAATGTAGCAAAGGCTAACTTTCCAAATGTAACAGCTGCCGAAAAACTAATTCCAAATAGTGTTATAAAATGAGCTAACCCTCTGGCGTAGATATCATCTGGTCCTAAGGAAAGTGTTGTGTCTTTGTAGGGAAGTATCATCACGGTAGAAAGAGCCACAATCGCCACAAAAGATTCTAAAAGCATTCCACCGTAACCTACCGCTTTGGCATCTGGTTCAGAACGCAACTGTTTGGAAGTCGTTCCACTAGAAACTAAACCATGGAACCCTGAACAGGCGCCGCAGGCGATGGTTGTAAATAAAAGTGGAAACAAAGGAATTCTAGTTGCCCCCTCTTCTGGATGGACAAAAGCAGGATATTGGATTTGAAACCCACCTAAGAGAGTGCCCGCGACCCCAGCGACAAAAGTAGCATAGAGGATAAACGCACCCAAATAACCTCTGGGTTGTAAAAGAACCCACAGAGGAATAATGGAAGCGATAAAGCAGTATCCCAAAATAAGCAAATCCCAACTTTTCTGTTGAGAGCCTAAGAGGGACGGGAGTTCTATAGGAATTTTCTGACCCAAAAATATAATAAAAAAAACGAGTGGAACAAAAATAATCGTTGCTTTGGTCACAGACCAATTTTTTTTGTAGAGGCAGACTCCCATTAAACAAGCGAGCGCTAAATATAAAAAGGAAGAAGTGGCAACTCCTGGCCCAAAATTTTCTTCCCCCAGTTCGGGTCGACTAATAAAGGCACCTGCCGTTAAATCTGTAAAAACAACGATCACATAGAGAAGAGAGCACCAAATAAATAGTAGAAATGAATAGTAAGCTCGTGGCCCCACATAAAGTTTAATCAGTTCCGCTACCGATTTGGAATCGTGTCGAATGGAGGCAACTAGGGCGGCGAAATCATGCACCCCACCGATTAAGACCGCGCCTAACGCGATCCAAATTAGACTAGGGAGCCAACCATAAGTAATCCCGGCAAGAATGGGTCCAGCAATCGGACCTACCGCGGCTATAGCGGCAAAGTGTTGACCTATTAATATCGGAGGGGATGCTGGAACAAAGTCAACTCCATCGTTCATCCTGCAAGCAGGAGTCACATTTTCCTTCTTTAAATCAAAAACTTGTGTAAGGAATTTTCCGTAGAAGCAATAACCCAACAGTAGAATTGTAGTCGCTAGAAGTGTGACTAAAAGTAAACTCATGGTAAGGTCATCACTATATAAAATTTAAATTAGGATTCACAATAGTGTGGGCGGAGAGATAGAAATTAGATTTTTATTTCCAACGGGCTATTCGCTAAAAGTTTTTTTTGGCCCTCGAACTCGTCCCGATGTAAACATCGGGACTCAGACATGCGAGGGCAAAGGTAAATAAGACAAACTATTTAGAAAAAACTTTTAGCTCATGGCAGCCCGAAGGAAATAAAAATCTAATTTCTATC
>OBEQ010432930.1_pt1 | contig 28787 bp, 25 predicted proteins | sample 1670901 | NCBI WGS metagenome assembly OBEQ01 (sample SAMEA104232315, study PRJEB22302) | groundwater metagenome | biome: forest; feature: aquifer; material: groundwater | place: USA | collected 2011-08-07 | depth 5.4 m
AAAAGTAAAGTTGGAAGAATAAAAAATCACAACTTATTCTATATCATTGAGTTATCCCAGTACATTGACTTCACAAAACTATTCTGATATAGTGCCGCGCAATAAGAGAGAAAGCATCGAATGAAGAAAATTAAAATGGGAGTGGTCGGAATAGGGCATCTCGGAAAGGAGCATGCCCGAATTTATTCTGAGCTTCAAAACGTAGAGCTTACCGGATTGTGCGACATTGATGCCGAGAAAGCTGAGAAAGCAAAAGAGCTAGGCCTTCCTTTTCATACGGATTACCGGAAACTGATTTCAACCGTCGAGGCCGTCAGTATTGCCGTTCCCACTTCTCTCCATCATGCCGTAGGACGAGATTTTCTTTCGGCAGGGATTCATGTCCTCATCGAAAAACCCATTACTGAGACTTTAGAGCAAGCGGACCAATTGATCGACCTGGCAGTGAAAAACCGTTGCGTGTTTCGAGTCGGACATGTTGAAAGATTCAACGCTGGATTCAAAGCGATCGCCAAAATGATCCGCAATATACGCTTCATTGAAATCCACCGCCTGGGTCCCTTCAAGCCGCGCATTAAAGACTGTGGTGTGGTGCTTGATATGATGATCCACGATATCGACATTGTTCTGGGACTGGTGGATTCTGAAATCCAAAGTCTGGATGCCGTAGGCATCAATGTCCTTACCCCCTTTGAAGACATTGCCAATGTCCGCATACGCTTCAAAAACGGCTGTATTGCTGACCTCACAGCTTCCCGACTCACGCCGGAACAACAGCGAAAAATAAGAATATTCCAGGACAATGCCTACATTTCTCTCGATTATGGCGCCCAAGCCGCTCAAATTTTTAAGAAAGATGGGAATGCTATTGTTCATGAGGAAATCGAGATTCAAAAAGAAGAACCCCTAAGAAACGAGCTGGTGGATTTCGTCGAGGCTGTTCAGACCGGTTCAGGAATCGGAAAACCGGATGTGGGATCTCGTCATGCTCTGGATCTTGCTCTCCGGATTATTCATGAGATCAAGTCCTACCAAACCACTCAACCTGCCGCATCGCACGTTTGAGTTGAGTCTACCCCTTCATTCCGAAAAAGAGATAGCCGAAATATAAAACCGCAAGCAAAAGATACGCCACAGCCGAAAACAAAAGTCCGGCAAAAGCCAGCGGACCTGGAGTTGCTTTTTCAGGGACAAGCTCACGCAACTTCTTATGATTTAAGATCAGAATGGCAAAGGAAAAAGCCACGGTCCCGACGAAACCAATCACGGCACTTATCAAAATGAGAGGACCCGGCTCATTGAAAAGCATGGTCACTGAGGTGATGCACGTAAAGAGTACGGCAAAAAAGTAATAGCACTTCCGAAAATCCATTTTCTTCAGCTTCGGGAAAAAACTCTGCACGAAATCCGTATGAATTCTGCTGACCGCATCTAAAGTGGCAATCCATGTGTCGGCAAGAAAACAGGCCGCCACAAAAAGAAAAATCAATCGGCCTGCTACCCCCCAGCTCACTTCAAAGAACCGAGCCTGCACTACCGCAATCTCATATTTATCAGGTAGAATCCCTTGTGGGAAAAGAAGCGCATAGGATAAAAGACAGGTCATGAGCGTCGTAAAAATATTTCCAACAATCCCTATACTTGAGTCGATAGCCAGGTAGCGATTCCACTTCTTAAGCTCCACCAACTCCTCACGAGATCCTTCGAAACTAAAGCCAGCTTCAGGAATGACTTCTTTCTTTCCAGCAATGGGACCCGTCACATGTCCCATATAAGCCGCCATTCCCACTCCCTTTTCTCTAAGCCAGTAGGAGTAGAAAAGCGTCCAAAATCCTCCGAGACCTGCGAAGCTGATGGCCGTCAGAAGTTTGGTTGCGTCTTGGCTATCCCAGGGACGAGGCGGGGGCCAATGAGGGATCACCAGCCCTTTGATAAAACTTCCTATTGAGGCACGCACGGTCGGATGAGAACAGGCAAAAATAAGCCCGAGCAGAGTCACGATGGAAACAAACCACATGATTTTTTCGATGAATTGATAAATCACTTTGCTGAACAGAAGTCCGGAAAAGAAGACGGCCATAGAAAGATACGCCCAAAAAAGAGTTTGAGCTTTGTCCGTCCAGCCATGAGGAAAATCAGTCAGGGCTGCCAAAGACGTGCCGCCGGCACTTGCAAAAGCCCCAAACCAGAAAAAGGAAACCGTCATAAGCAGCCAGAGGAAAAGAGCAAAAAAGCGATTCAGACGGATGAAACCCTGAAAAATACTTTCACCGGTAAGAAGGGTGTAGGAACCGATTTGATAATTGAGAGGAAATTGCAGCAAGCAGGCGGGTATGAGAAGAAATAAAAAAGTAAGGCCATACTTGGCGACGATATATGGCCACCAGATCAGCTCGGCGCTTCCCTGGGCCAGGGCAAGCCAGACAATACCCGGCCCCAAGACCTTCCACAGACCAGGAAATCGGGGCAGAGGTTTCTTGATTAAAGGTGAGGGAGACAACATTCCAATGGTTGCGAGTTAAGAAACGGCATATTATACTATCGGTTCAAAATGTCAAAGCTGAAAATATTCTTGATTGCTGGAGAAGCCTCGGGAGATCTTCACGGCTCACTTCTGGTCAGAGAGCTGAAGAAACTTCATTCCGATCTCGAACTCTATGGGTTGGGCGGAAGCGCGATGGAGAAAGAAGGAGTACAGATTTTCTTTGACCTTCCCTCCATTGCCGCACTCGGACTGGGCGACGTGCTTCGCCAATATTTCCAATTCCGCAAGATCTTTTATGAAACCCTCCACCGGGTTCTCAATGAAATCAAACCGGATCTTTTGATTTTGATTGACTATCCAGGATTTAATATCCGTTTCGCCAAGAAAATCAACCGACGGATCCCCGTACTCTATTACATTTCTCCCCAAGTTTGGGCATGGGGAAGAAGACGAATCAAAACCATAGCCCGTATTGTGGACCGCATGCTTGTCTTTCTTCCTTTTGAAGTAGCGGTGTACAAAGGAACTGGCATCGATTGCCATTTTGTGGGACATCCCTTAATTGATCTTGTCAGACCGTCCAAACCGGCCGGTGAAATCCGGAGGGAATGGAATTTGGAGGGAGAGAAAGTTGTAAGTCTCCTTCCCGGTTCAAGAAAATCGGAAGTGAAACGTATTCTCCCCATCCTGCTTGAGACCGCTAAGATTCTGGCTTCAGAGTTTCCCCGGATTTCTTTTCTTATGACAGAGTCGGCCACAATTCCCCAAGAGATTTACGACCATCTGTTCAGAGGAAATACTCTCCCGATCAAACGCATCAAAGGCCGGATGTATGATGCGCTTGCTATTTCGGATTTTGCTATCGTCGCTTCCGGAACGGCAACTCTTGAAACGGCTATTAGCCTGAAACCTTTCCTCATCGTCTACAAGACCGCTTGGTCCACGTATTTTCTCGGGCGGAGATTGATTCGCATTCCTTACATTGGTCTGGTCAACGTACTGGCGGGTAAGAAAATCGTCCCTGAATTCATTCAACAGGATGCCAGCGCTCAAAAAATCGCCAAAGAAGCCACGCGGCTTCTCAGTGACGAGAAAGCTTGTGCGGAAATGATTCAATCGATTTGCCGAGTACGTGACTCGCTCGGTGAACCCGGCGCACCCTGCCGAGCAGCTCGGGCAGTTCTTGAACTGATTCAGAGCCGCTCAAAAGTCAAAGCATGATCTATTAGTTTTTTTCCTTCGTCACTTTTTCCACAACACGAAGAAGGTCCTGAGCCTTAAACGGTTTGGTGAGATAGGCAGTGGCCCCCACGCGATAGGCCTTGTCGATATCTTCCTGATTGGAGAGAGCCGAGACAATCACAACCGGAATGTCTTTAGTCTCAGGTTTTTGCTTGAAGGCGTCGCAAAACCAGAACCCGGAAAAGAAAGGCATGCGGATGTCAAGCAGGATGAGATCGACATGTTCGTTGTTGCATTTCTCAATAGCTCGAATTCCGTCATGAACCAGGATGACTTCAAAATTGCTACGCAAAAGGATGTCTTCCATCATGGTTGCCGTCTCGATGTCATCGTCTATGATCAATATTTTCTTACCCATGGGAGTTTTCCTTTAATCTAAAGCGTCCTTTTCTTACAATCGGTTTGCGCGAGATTGATAAAATGAGGGGTCGGAAAATGGTTCGACTTACGCTCACCATCCTGAGTCAAATCGAAGGACTCCCCGATGCCTCAATAAAATAGAACTATCATGCAGAAAACGAGCCGCTGATTTTCACCCAAAGGCTGAATGCATTAATTATAGCAAGTTTAGCACTTGGTAGAAACCTTTACAAATTCGCGGCGAGTCCGACCTCAGTCCGTCCTTTTTTTATGTGTCTTCTCCCCCATTGAGAAGGGGGACATTCTATGTTATAAGTGGTACAAATTTCTATGGGACCCACTGTCAGCGTCATCATTCCAACTTACAATCGCCGGATTTACCTTCCAGAAGCGGTGGATTCTGTTCTCAAACAAACCTATCCCCCCACCGAAATTTTCGTGGTGGACGACGGCTCGACAGATGGGACAGAGGAACTATTCAAAAAGTCCTCTTCAAATCTTCGTTACCTTTATCAAGCAAATCAAGGCGTTGCTTCCGCAAGAAATCTGGGGATAAGCCAAGCTCAAGGCGAGTGGCTGGCCTTCCTTGACTCAGATGATTACTGGCTTCCTAGAAAACTCGAGCATCAAATGGAGTTTCATAGGAAGAATTCACACTACAGAATTTCCCAGACCGAAGAGACCTGGATACGAAACGGTACGCGCGTGAATCCCATGAAAAAACATAGCAAACCCTCCGGCTGGATCTTTGAACCCTCCCTATCCCTCTGCTTGATCAGTCCCTCGAGTGTTTTGATCTCCCGGGAAATTTTCAAGCAAATAGGCCGCTTCGACGAATCCTTTCCGGTGTGCGAGGATTATGAATGGTGGCTCCGAGCGACCCCTTTTTTTCCAATCGGTCTCATCAGAAAAGCCTTGATCGTCAAACGTGGCGGCCACGCGGATCAGCTCTCCAAACGCTATTGGGGAATGGACCGATTCAGAATCAAAGCGATGGAAAAAACTCTTCGGGACCTTCCTCTATCGAGAGAACAACGTGATGCCTGCTTGAAAGAACTTGAGAAAAAGTGCCGGATTTATGCCCAAGGCTGTTCCAAAAGAAACCGCAGGGATGAAGCAAAACTCTTTCTAGACCTTCTCCAAAAATACAAGGAACATCATGCAATACTTCATGCCTGAAAAGGTTTACATCGAAGCACAGACACTCGAAGACACCTTCACCCGGGATATTCTAAAGAAAATTCAGCATGTGCCTCAAGAAATTGTGGAAGATGATGAATCCCTCATTCGAATCTTCAACCAAAAATCAGATCCTTTCACTCACGGAAAGAAAAACCTTCTCCTGAAGCGTAAAGCCGGGGAATTCCTCAAACCCTTTCCGCTGATTCCCGAGTATCTCTCCTGCCATTTCCAAATCCTCCACCTCGGTTCGGGTTGCGATCTTGAATGCACCTATTGTATTCTCCAAAGCTATTTGAACAATCCCCTGCTCACGGTTTACACCAACTTTGAAGAGATTCTGAAAGAACTATCAAAAATGCTTGATCAGCATCCAGATCAATTTTTCCGCATTGGTACAGGTGAGCTGATCGATTCTCTGTCGCTCGATCATCTCACGCAATGGAGTGTCCCCCTGGTGCGTTTTTTCGCCTCAAAGGGAAATGCTGTCCTTGAATTCAAAACCAAATCTGATAACATTGCGAATTTAAAGCAGGCCGATCCTCAGGAAAAGGTAATTGTATCCTGGTCCATGAACACCGATGAAATTCAAAAAACTGAAGAGTTCAAAACAGCGACCATCACCGAACGGATTCAAGCGGCGCGGCAATGCGAGGAATGGGGCTACCTTTTAGGGTTTCACTTTGACCCGCTGATTTACAGTGAGAATTGGGAGACTGCTTATGCAAAAACGGTTGAGGCCATCTTCCAAGCGGTAAACCCCAAAAGGATTGCCTGGATAAGCCTGGGGGCGCTACGCTTCATGCCCTCTCTTAAAAAGATTGCTGAGAAAAGATTTCCTCGCTCAGGCATCTTTACCGGAGAGTTTATAAGAGGCCTGGATGGGAAGAGTCGTTATTTCAACCCGATTCGGAAGAAGATGTATACCAAGATGCACGACTTGATTCGAAACTATGCTTCTCAGGTCCCAATTTATCTTTGTATGGAAAGCCCTGAACTCTGGAAAAACGCTCTCGAAACGGATCTGGTAACGTCTGCCCATCTAAAAGGCTATCTGGATCATGCAGCCAAAAGATTTTGCCCGCTTCCATAAATAAAACCTCGGGTAACACAGGATTTCACGAACAGCCCATCGAATTCCCGCAATTCAGACATTTGTAACAAGAACCGCTTCTCACAGTAATGTGACCGCAGATATTACAAAAAGGGGCATCCCCCATCATCTGGGAAAGCTGTTCATCCAAAACGCTCATGGTCACGGATTCCAAAGAGGCATCATGCAATCTACCGGCATTGGAAGACACAACTTCATGGGAAAGCTGGGACACTCCATTACCGTTTCCCCCACTTTCTTTCGCCTCATTCTTGACGGACTCGGAATGGGAAGGAGATTCCTTCACATTTGAAGAAACCTGAGCGGCGGGCCTGGAGGTTTCTTGAGAGACAAGAGCGCCCACATTCCCTTCCGGATCCACAGGTTTGTGAACGAAATCCATTCTGCCAAGATACTCCATTCCCAAAACCCGGAAGATATAGTCAATCACCGAAGTGGCTTGCTTGATATTGGGATGATCCACCATTCCTTGAGGCTCAAAACGCGTGAAGGTAAACACATCGACAAACTCTTTGAGGGGAACGCCATGCTGGAGCCCTAAAGAAACGGCAATGGCGAAACAGTTCATCATGCTTCGGAAAGCTGCGCCTTCTTTGTGCATATCGATGAAAATCTCACCAAGCGTTCTGTCATCATATTCCCCTGTTCTGAGATAAACCTTGTGGCCTCCCACCTTACCTTCAAGCGTCCAACCTTGCCTTTTTTTGGAAAGGCGGCGCCTTTCAGAAGAAGTAGGCACACCTACTGAAGGCTGACTCTTAGTCTCCTCTTTGTCCTGCCCGGAACTCTGGCCTGAGCTGGCATTGAGCGGCTGGGACATTTTGCTTCCGTCACGATAAAGAGCCACTGACTTAAGGCCGAGCTTCCATCCTTGCACATAGATGTCCTCGATGTTTTCAACCGTCACTTCATTCGGCAAATTCACAGTTTTGGAAATCGATCCTGAAACGAACGGCTGAGCGGCAGCCATCATTTTGATATGCGCCATGGGAGCAATGAAACGCTTTCCGTACTTACCGCATTTGTTGGCGCAATCGAAAACAGCTAAGTGCTCTTCCTTAAGATGAGGCGCTCCTTCCACCGTCATCATCCCACAGATGGTATGATTGGCTTCTTCTATTTCCTGATTTAAGAATCCCAAAGCCGAGAGCATATTGAAGCGGGGATTTTGATAATCACTGGGTTTGAAATTCAATCTCTTATAAGTTTCTTCACCCAACGTCCACACATTGAAAGCGCTAGGGAAATCAAAGACCGACGGAAGAATTCTTTCGATTTTATCCAAATCCTGATCCGTAAATCCCTTGGCCTTGAGAGAGTTCTCATTAATCCAGGGGGTATTCTTAATAGAAGCCGTCCCGGTCACGTAGGTCACGATGTCTTCAATCTCGCGGGGGCTGTAACCCAGCTTTTTCAAAGCCGCCGGTACGGACTGATTGACGATTTTGAAATAACCTCCACCAGCCAATTTTTTAAATTTAACAAGCGCAAAATCAGGTTCGATGCCTGTGGTGTCACAGTCCATTAAAAGACCGATGGTTCCCGTGGGAGCAATGACAGTTGCCTGAGCGTTTCGATACGCAAACCTCTCTCCAAAAACGACAGCCTGATCCCAATCCTCGCGGGCCGCCTTGAGCAAATCTTCGGGACAAAACCGCTCATCGATTCTGTAGGCAGCGGCTCGATGTTTGTTCATCACACGCATGAAAGATTCCCTGTTTTTCTGGAAACATGGAAAAGATCCCTTTGATTTCGAAATTTCAGCCGAAACTTTATAGGCATGTCCGGTCATGATCGCCGTCACCGCACCACAAATGGCGTAGGCCTCCTCGCTGTCATAAGGAATACCGTTCACCATAAACAGGGTGCCTAGATTGGCATAGCCTAATCCCAAAGGACGATAGTCGTGACTATTTTGGGCAATCTTTTTTGTGGGATAGGAAGCAAAATCTACCAGAATTTCCTGGGCAATGATAAAAATCTTCACTGCGTGACGATAAGCTTCGATATCTAAAGAACCGTCCTCTCTGAGAAACTTCAGTAAATTAATGGAAGCCAGATTGCAGGCTGTATCATCCATGAACATGTACTCGGAACATGGATTGGAAGCATAGATCCGGTCCGTGTTGCTACAGGGATGCCAGTCATTAATGGTGGTATCAAATTGAACTCCGGGATCCGCACACATCCATGCGGCGTAGGAGATTTGATGCATCATCTCGCGTGCGTCGTAGGTGTCACAAACTTCCCCAGTTGTCCGGAGCTTGGTCTGCCATTTCCCGCCTTTCAGATAGGTCTGCATAAATTCGTCCGTGATTCTTACGGAATTGTTGGAATTCTGTCCCGAAACCGTACGGTAGGCATCCCCGTTAAAATCAGAAGAATAACCGGCCGCAATCAAAGCCCGCACCTTCTTCTCCTCACGGACTTTCCAGTTGATGAAATCAGCTATTTCAGGATGATCCATATCCAGACAAACCATTTTGGCTGCCCGCCGCGTCGTCCCACCGGATTTGGTCGCCCCCGCCCCCTTATCTAGAACTTCCAAAAAGGACATCAATCCGGAAGACGTTCCTCCTCCGGAAAGTTTTTCCTGTTTGCCGCGGATCTTCGAAAAATTGGTGCCCGTCCCCGAGCCAAATTTGAAAAGGCGGGCTTCGCTTTTGACCAGCTCAAAAATCGACATCAGATCATCCCCAACCGATTGGATGAAACAAGCAGAACATTGCGGGTGCAAATAGGAATCTTGTGTTTTTTCTATGGTCTCAGTCTGGGGGTCCCAATACCAGTTCCCACCACTCCCAGCAATCTGATATTCGTGGTACAGACCGCAATTGAACCAAACAGGCGAGTTGAAAGCTACTCGCTGCGTGATTAGAAGATAAGTAAGCTCATGCTCAAAAGCGTTCGCGTCTTCTTCGGAAGCAAAATATCCCCCCAAGTTTTCACCGGATTTACGAATGGTATGAGCGATACGATAAACCACCTGTTTCACACTCGTCTCATGACCCAATCCGGGGACACCAGCCTTACGAAAATATTTCGAAACAACAATGTCGGTTGCAAGCTGTGACCATGTTTTTGGAACTTCAATTTGATCCATGCGAAAAACAATGGAACCATCAGGATTAGTAATCACGGAGGAACGGATCTCGTACTCGAGACTGTCAAAAGGACTCACGTTCTCATGCGTAAATTTTCTCTCAACGCTGAGACCTTTTCTATTTCCACGATCCGCTTCAGATTTCAAAGGCTTCCGTCCCTGAGATTTGATGGTCTTGGCTCCTACTGTCATACCGTTCTCCTTCTTTGCGGGGGGGAGGTTATCTTTCAAACGCTGATTTTTTCGTCTATTTCCGTGAATCTCATTTCACAGCAATTATAGCATATATTGTGTGCAGCCTGAAAGCTGAACCCCATATCTTGGGGGTTATGCATAAATTCGTCCTTCCTGGCTTTTACTTTAGCCAAAAAGTCCCTAGCATCGAATGACTAGAATCTTTTCAGGACTGATCTTTGGAGTGAGGGTCGCTTTACAACGGTTGGGTAAACTGAAACTTAAAAATTATAAATGCACTTCTGCTAAGCGTTGTTCTTCCCTCCATTTTAAAGAACGGGTTTGATCCACTGATGGAATTGTAATCCAGTAAATTTTGCAAGTCAAACAGAATTTCTAAAAAAATTATTTTGAAATACCTCTTTAGATTTTAATTGAGGAAAATGCTTCTCAAAAAACAAGGTTTAAGAATGATTGAGGGTAAACCCAGGAATGGTTGGAAAAAACGTTAAAGAAGAAACAAAAGAATTGGCAAAGCTTGATTTTTAGAAAATTTTAAAGCAGGTTCTTGAACTTAAACCCGAATCACGTAGAGGTAGCCTTCTTCTCCGAAGTGGTTGCGGTAGGTGTGATTTGCTTTTCAAGACGCAATTTCTCTTCGCGAATTCTCTGCTGCTCCCGACGGATTCTATCTTGTTCAGCTTTGATTTTATCAAGAGTTGCTTGCAGATTCTGAACTCTCTGAGCGGTTTCAATTGCGCTTTGCAATCCCGCTGGCAAACCTGCTGGACCTGTCCCGCCTCCAGAGGTGGAAACTCCCGCAGGAAGACCGGAAACACTTGTTGAGGAAGAAGCGGCCGCAGCACCCGTACTTTTAGGAAGACTTGCAACGGCTGACGTTATAGCGCGCGTATTCATTGCGGTCTGAGCATCTTTAATCATTTGAACATTTTTCTGTATTCTCTCTGCATCTTTCTTCAATTTCTTCGCCTTCTCAAGCTGCTCCTTCGTCATCTTACGGCCTTTCGGGCCACTCGGCTTCTCTTCTCCTTCTGGTGTAAATTCAATAATGCTCTCCGTGTCTTGATTAAGTACAGGGGATGGTGCTTGAGCGGCCTGATCTCCAATTTGAGCGGCGGGAGCTCCGGAAGTCTTCTTCAAAGACGTTTTTTGCTCAGAAGTTTTATTCTTAGGAGGAGTCGTTTTTTTCGAGCCAAAAAAATCAAATCCTGTGGTGAGAAACAACGCTATGGAAAAAAAAATAAAAACAATCCACAATCTTTTCATGAGGGCCTCCTTATTTTCAAAAGCCAATTTTGTAAATGATTGCGACTGAAAACAATGCCATTATAAGCCCACCTCCAAGGATATCAAGGAAAAGCTAAAAATCAGCTTCTTCAAAATCAGGCGCCATGATTTATCATTTCCCAATGCAGAACTCCCGAAAGATCACATCTAAGATATCGTCGTTATAAATCTCACCTACAATCTCTCCCAATCGGTCGAGAGATTCCCTGAGATCGAACGCGATGAACTCAAGAGAAAGCTTCTTTTCAAAAGCATCTCGCGCCTTAAGAAGAGCCCGATAACTTTTTTCCAGCGCTTCCTTGTGTCTCACCTTAGTTATGAAAGCTCCTTCCACATTCAGTCCTCCATTCAATACTGCGTTGCCGAGTTGGGTTTCAAACTCCTTCAGACCTGTTTTCGTTTGAACAGAAATGAAGGAAGGTTCTACCTTCGTCAGCACCTTCAAGTGTTCAAGACTAAGCTTCTGCGGAAGGTCTACCTTATTAACGACAACAAGATGCTTTTTCTTGCACACTTCCTTATATATCCTGCGGTCCTCTTCCTGTAGAGTCTCGGAACCGTCTAGAACCATAAGAAAAAGTTGTGCCTGTCTCATATATTCCCTAGTTTTTCCAATGCCCATACTTTCAATGGCATTAGGGTGGGAGCGAATGCCGGCTGTGTCGACAATCCGAACGAGAACCCCTCCTATCTCTAATTCTTCCTCCAAGGCATCACGAGTGGTGCCTGGAAGGTCGGAAACAATGGCCCGATCTCGATCGAGAAGGACATTCAGAAGTGATGATTTTCCCACATTGGGTCTTCCCACAATCACCGTCAAAATACCTTCGCGGAGAATCGAGCCCTTTTGAAAAGTCCCAAGCAAATTTTTAATTTCACCGGCTAACACGTCAAATTGACTGAGAAATTCATGCTGAGAAAAAACTTCAATATCATCCTCCGGAAAATCGACGTAGGCCTCGATGTGCGCACATAGGGTAAGCAACTTCTCTTTGAGACATCGTATCTTCTTTGAAAACTCACCTTGAAGTTGTCTCAACGCTTGTTCACGCGCGCTCTCCGTTCTAGCTTTGATCAAATCCAAAACGGCTTCAGCCTGGGTGAGATCAAGACGGCCATTCAAAAATGCCCGTTTGGTGAACTCACCGGGCTCAGCAAGACGAGCACCACACTCGACCAAAACATTCAAAACAGATCTCAAAATCCTCATTCCTCCGTGCGTACTGATCTCAACCATTTCCTCTTTCGTGTAAGAGTGGGGCGCTTTAAAAAAAGTTATCAGGACCTCATCCAGAATCTTTCCCTGCTGATCACAAACATGGCCGTAATGAACGGTATGGGATCGAAAATCAAAAAGACTTTTGCCACCAGGACTCCGGAATACCCGGCTAGCAATCGCACGTGACTTTTCGCCGCTCAAACGCACGACACCAAGACCACCCTCCCCCACTGGAGTAGCAATAGCACAAATGGTATCGTCCAGATGAAATTTAGCCATCAGGCGACTTGAGCGAGATGTGGTGTTACCTCAAAAAGGTTCTGTGCCTCGCCCACCAAAAACAAAGAACCCGTAATAAGAAACAAATCCTGTGCGTTCCGGCTTTGCAACACAAGTTCGATGGCTTCTTTCAAGGTAGGCGACTGCTCCACGTTTGAAATGTGGCGGCGGATCTTTGCAACCAGCTTTTCACAAGGAAAGGCCCGTGGGTTCTTCACTTCCGTAACAATGAGTCTTTTCAGATGAAACCGTGACACTTCCCGAATGATGCGAGGAAAATCCTTATCTCTCAAAAGTGCCAGAATCATTGTAACGGCCCTTTCGGGAAACAGCTCTTCGACACTTTCACGAAGTGCGCGGAAAGAAGCCCCATTGTGAGCACCATCCAACACTACAAGAGGATCCCTCCCCACAACTTCAAATCGTCCCGGCCAGGAAGCTGTGTGCAGAGCCCGCCGGATGGACTGTTCGTCAATACGAAAAGCAGAACTCTTATTCAAAACTTTCGCTGCACAAACAGCACAAGCGGCATTCTCCACTTGAAACCTTCCGGGGAGTGAGACAAATAAATCTCGTGTCCAATCTTGTTCTATAAGCAGATCAAACGCCGAACCCTGATCCGTATTTTTTTTAATCTGAGTCTGAAATTCCTGACCAAGGAAAAAAGCTTTGACCCGTTTCTGCCTGGCCCAATCGCGAAAAAAGTTTTGCACCCCATGAACTTGACGGCTGCTTACCAAACAGCTTCCGGTTTTAACAATCGGAATTTTCTCCCTTGCGATTTCACGCAGGGTATGCCCCAGCTTATCTTGATGATCGTAACTTATCGGTGTTAAAATCGACACAAGCGGATTGACGATATTCGTGGCATCGAGACGGCCTCCCAGTCCCACTTCAAGTATCCCTAAATCAAGCTTGCTTCCTGCAAAATGGAGGAACATGGCGGTCGTAAAAAGTTCGAAGAAAGTAATCTGTCCCAAAAAAGAAGGCGGAGGGTTCTTCAAAAGACGTCCCTGAATCTCCCCCAGAACGGCAACAAAATCCTGCTTGGAAATCTTTTCGCCGGATACACGAATTCGTTCCCGAGGATCTTTCAAATGGGGAGAGGTGTAAAGTCCCACTCTATAACCGCTCTCTTTCAAAATGGTAGATAAAAGATAAGCCGTTGATCCCTTTCCCTTTGTTCCTCCAACAAGAACGTAAGGAATTTTTTCATGAGGATTCCCAAAAAGGTTCATGAGAAAAACCATCCTTTTGAGATTCAAGTCACGGCGGTAAGAATAATCAGTATGAACCTCATAATTAAGGAAGGAATAAAGATATTTAAGGGCTTCTTCGTAAAGCATGGTGAACACTCCTCAATGCCGAAAATGCCTCGTGCCGGTGAAGATCATGGCGATACCGTGCCGGTTTGCCGCTTCAATGACTTCCTGATCACGTATCGAACCTCCGGGCTGGACCATGGCGCGCACACCAAAAGAGGCAGCAACATCAATGCTGTCGGCCATTGGAAAAAACCCGTCACTGGCAAGATAACTTCCTCTGGCATTTTCACCCGCCTTGGAACAGGCAATTTTTACAGCATCGACCCGGCTCATCTGGCCTGCTCCGATTCCAACGGTCATAGACTTTTTCGAAAGCACAATTCCATTGGACTTCACTGCTTTCACACATCTCCAAGCAAAAAAGAGTTCTTGAAGATCCTGGGGACTTGGCTTTTCGGAGGTGACCTGTTGAATTTTCTTTCTCAATTCAGGCCACTTATTTTTTAGGGAAGCGTCCGTTTCCTGAGCTAGAAGGCCCAATTTGGAAAACCGATAAGACAAAGGAACTTCCCTTTGCTTGGATATTTCGACCAGTCTGAGATTCTTCCTTGCACGAAGCAACTCCAAAGCTTTTTCGTGGAAAGAGGGTGAGCAAATGACCTCTAGAAAAGAGAGCTTGTTTAAAATAGTCTCGGCAGTTTTCAAATCACAGGCCTGGTTGAGTCCAACAATTCCTCCGAAGCCAGATTCTGGATCACAGTCAATCGCTCCTGCGACAGCTTCATGAAGAAATCTGGCTGTGGCAATCCCGCAGGGGGTGTTGTGCTTGATAACGGCTGCTGCGGGCTGTTCGAATTCCTCAACCACATCGTAAGCGGATTCAAGATCCACCAAATTATTATAGGAAAGCTCCTTACCGTGAAGTTTTTTGATTGAAAAAGCAGGTTCGCAACCTATCTCATCATACAAAGCGGCCTGCTGATGGGGGTTTTCTCCATAACGAAGGGGACTGGATTTCTTAAATTGAAACTGGAGGATTGCAGGAAAAACATCTTTCTCTTCGCCAACACTCAGATACTGGGAGATAACGCTATCATAAAGAGCCGTCAATTGAAAAACCTTTCTGGCCAGATAATACAAAGTCTCATCACAAATTTTTCCTCGATTCTTTTTCATTTCCTCAATGAAACTCGAATAGTTTGAAGGACCTGAAAGAACCGCAACCGATTTGAAATTTTTGGCGGCTGACCGAAGCAGCGTGGGGCCACCGATGTCGATTTGCTCCAAAGCTCTAGCTAAAGTCACCTTGTTTTGCCGGGTCACTTCCTCAAAAGGATACAAATTGACGACCACCAAATCAATCGCAAGGATGCCGTGCTCCGCGGCCTCTTTGGACTGGCTTTTTTTCTCCCTCAGGTAGAGAAGCCCGCCGTGTATTTTCGGATGAAGGGTCTTGACACGACCCTCCAGTATTTCAGGGAAACCGGTATAGAAGGAAATAGGAAGGGCATGCACCTTATGTTTTTTGAGAAGAGAAAGCGTCCCTCCTGTTGAAATAATTTCCACACCAAACTTTTCCAGTGCTTTAGCCAATTCCACAATGCCGGTTTTATCGGAAACACTCAGTATGGCCCTTTTAATTTTTAACAAAGTTTTTTTCCTCCCCGATTTTTTTTACCTTCTTGCGGAAACATTTCATCAAACGCTGCGTCCATTCGCCTGGAACCTTTTTTCCTATCAAACGTCCGTCGATGTCTCGGACAGGAATAATTTCTCCGGAAGTATGGGTCAGAAAAACTTCTTCCGCGTTAAAAAGGTCGTGCCGTGTGAAATAAACTTCCTTTACCGGAAAAGATATCTCACGGGCGATTTCCAGAATAACTTTCTTCGTCACTCCGTCCAGAATAGCTACCGCAGGTGGAGTAAAAAGGGTATTTTGTTTGACCATAAAGACATTACTTGTTCTGAATTCTCTGACATACCCCTCCTGACTCAAAAAAAGAACTTCAAAAGCATCCCGAGGCATCTCAAGGGTGGCCATCGTTTGGCTTCCATAATTGGAGGTCTTCGCTTCAGGATAAAAAGCCCTGGAAATACTTTTCCGGACAACGCTGGTCACTACCCGGACCCCCCTTTCAAAAACCTCTTTGGGATAAACACGTGAGGTCAAAATCACAAAAATCCCCTGCGAGGTCACGGTGAGTCTCAAAAAAGCATCTTTTCTTTCGCTTTTTTCTAAAACTTGATAAAGAATTCTTTTCAACTCCAACGGCTTTTGAGAAATCTTGAGTCCCACCGTTTTTGCAGAGGCAAAAAGGCGCTTCAAGTGCTCCTCCAATCGAAAAATAATGCCCCCGTAGCTGCGGACACTCTCAAACACAGAAACATTCTCTTTTTCGAGAAGCTCAAGAAGTGCCGGATCAGTTTTACTGGCGTTGTGACTGAAAAAAAATATCTCTGATGTCGTTTCCATTCCCATGATGTAAACCTAAGGCCTCCAAAACAGCTTTCGCCTTGTGAAGAGTCTCCTCATATTCCTTGTGTGGAATAGAGTCATGAACGATCCCTGCTCCCGCCTGGATAGAAGCCTGATGACCTTGCAGGACAAGTGTGCGAATCACAATATTCCAATCCATATTTCCATTGAAATCCACATAACCGATTGAGCCCGTATAAAGACCCCGCTTGCAGGACTCAAGCTCATTAATAATTTCCATACAGCGTATCTTGGGACAACCCGTAATAGTCCCGCCTGGAAAAACAGCTTCAAGAAGATCAAAGGAATCTTTATTGGAAGCGAGTCTTCCATGTACATTCGAGACAATATGAATCACATGTGAATATTTCTCGAGCTTCATCATCTCATCAACATGAACGGTTTCATACTCACAAACTCGCCCCAGATCATTCCTCTCGAGATCGAGAAGCATCAAATGCTCGGCACGTTCCTTTTTACTTAGGAGAAGTTCGGCAGAAAACTTTTTTGTTTCACGAAGATTCCTGCCCGCAGGTTTTGTCCCGGCAATCGGACGGGTTTCACAAAGATTTTTTCTCAGCCTGATCAAACGCTCAGGAGAAGCACTCAGCACCTTCATATCCCCAAAATCAAGGAAAGAAGCGAAGGGAGAAGGGTTGATCTCACGCAATCTGCCATAGAGTTTCAAAGGGTCTCCGTGAAAATCAAAGGAAAAACGCTGCGAGAGATTGGCCTGATAGATGTCGCCGGCTCGGATATAAGCTTTTGCCTTAAGAACCATTTTTTCAAAATCCCGCTTTGACAAATTAGACTGGAAACGATTCACTTCCATGTGACCATTGGGGGTTTCCTTCATGGGACTCAAAGCTTTCCCTTCAATTTCCTCAAGCCTCAAACATGCTTTCTCGTAAGCGTGTTCAAACGGGCCATCTTCCGTGGGAAGAAGATTAGTCACCAAAGTCATAGACTTCTTCTCATGGTCAAAAGCAATCACGTCCCGGATAAGGAGAAGAAAAATTAAAGGGGTTTCTTGGGGAAAGCTGTTATTGCTATATTCTCTACCAACTTTTTGAAAAAGATCATAAGCTAAAAAACCGACTCCGCCGCCGGTAAAATGAGGGAATTCTTTCCAATATCTCCCGTTCCATTCGGAAAAAAGCCGGCGCAAAGTCTGGAAAGGTTCTTCAGCTCTTGTGAATTTAAAAGTTCGAAAGGGGTGGAGACAAATGAAGGAATGCGTCCCTGTTTTAGAATGATACCGCGCGCTGTCCAAGAAAGCCGTTGGTCCTTCACCGCAGAAACGCTTGTAGACCTCGAAGGAATCCGAGTAAACAGAACTCAAACCCACAGGAATAACATACCCTGATTGATAAAATCGGCGAATTATTTCCGTGGAAGGAAAAAACTTTCTAGCGAATTTCATGCCGTTGACCCGGCCTGTGTGGAATCCAAAAACGACTACTCCATCTCACTCTGATTGCAAGGTCTTTTCGGATTTTCCTTTTAGATACTGAAGATAGTCGGCCTTTGTTGAAAGAAGAAAATGGCTGCCTTTCAGGGTTTCGGGATAGAGCTCTAGAGTCTTTATGAAGGTATAAAACTCCGGATCTTTGGAATAGGCTTCCGCGTAGATCTGAATCGCCTCGGCATCCGCTTTTCCTTTGATCTCTTGCGCAGTACGGTAAGCTTCCGACTGGATTTTCTTAAGCTCCCTCTCCTTTTGTCCCTCGATTTCCGCCTTGACTCCCTGGCCTTCGGATCTGAGCTGCTCCGAAGCACGTTTCCTTTCCGAAATCATCCGCTCATAGACCTTCTGACGGACCCGATCCACATAATTCAAACGCTTGATGCGGACATCCACAAGTTGAATTCCGTAGTCCTCCACAATTTTCTTTGATTTTTCAAGAATGGCTCTTGTGATTTGGTCACGACCAATGGTAATTTTATCAAAATGTTCCTCACCCGAAATATCCTCCCCCATTTTTACCGCAGCTATGATCTGATCGGAATTCCGTACAATGTCTACCAAATTGTAACTCGTGATCAAATCGCGCGTCATTCCGTCAATGATATCATCCAGCCTAGACTGCGCATGCGTTTCGGTTCCCATGGACTGCATGAAAAGAAGGGCGTTAGTGATCCGCCACCTTGCAGTGGTGTCCACCCAGATGAATTTTTTATCCTTTGTCGGTACCTCGGTAGGATAACCATCCCATTCCAGAATACGTTTTTCAAAGTAGTTGGCCTTCTGCACGAATGGCACTTTGAAATAGAGTCCCGCAACCTGGACCGTTTTTCCAACGGGCTCGCCGAATTGCGTGATCACAACCTGCTTGGTCTCGTCCACCACGTAGGCGGCACTGAAAAAGCAAAGACCTGCCATAATTAGGATAAAACCAATCAGTCCGCTAATTCTTCTCAAGGTTTTTTCTCGCTTCCCTTCTTGTCAAATCAACCAAAGGAACAATTCCCTTCACATCCGGATCAATCACATATTTTTCCCGCACAAGCGGCCAAACCTTCTGCATAGACTCTAAATAAAGCCGAATACGAGTGACTTCCTTAGCATTTTTGTAGGCATTCCACGTCTGCAGAAATCTATTTGCATCTCCACGCGCACGGTTGACTCGGTCCAGAGCATAACCTTCGGCTTCACGATTGACCTTATCTGCCTCTCCCCTCGCCTTCGGAATGGTATGGTTATAATCCTCCCATGCCTGGTTGATCGCCTTCTCCTTTTCTTGCTTGGCTTCGTTGACCTCATTAAAAGACGGGCGCACCAGATCCGGAGGAGTCACATCTTGCAGCACCACATTGGTAATCAAAATACCGGTTTGATAACCATCCAGCACTTCCTGAAGCTTGACTTGAACCAACCGGCTGATTTTCTCTCTTCCCACCGTCAGAACTTCATTGATGGAGTGATCCCCTACCACAAGGTTCATCACCGCCTCCGACATATTTCTTAATGTTTCTCCCACATTACGAACCTTGAACACGTAAAGAACAGGATCCTTCACACGATATTGTACAATCCACTCCACTTTAGCCACATTCAGATCACCCGTCAGCATGAGAGACTCCTGTTCGAGCAATTTGGTTTGATCCCCATATCGATCTTCCTGACCATAGTTCGCCCCATCCCTCATGAAAGTCGTACGCACCCCAGCCTGCAGTGTCCGGAAACCGAATTCCTCTTTGAAAACATGGGTCACTTTTACCTTTTTCACGGTCTCAATGCCAAAGGGAAGTCTGAAGTGAAGGCCGGGGTTAGTGGTTCTGAGATACTTTCCAAACCTCTGTATCACACCCACTTCGTCTGGTTGAATGGTGTAGACAAGGGTACTTAAGGAAGACAGAATAAGTGCAATCGATAAAATAACCGCTACCAGTCCCAATTGCCGTTTACTGAATGGCGGGAATCCTTGCGAACCAGGTACGTTAATGTCCATAAGATTAAACTTCCAAATGTTGAATGGTCTTAACTCAAAATGCTCAGCCGGTGGAAAAGGTTCAAGCTATGTGTCATGACTATATCAATTATGCTGATAAAAAACAAGCCCAGATGCCAGCTTAGGGTAAAAGTAAGTCGATTTATGGGGCAACAGATCGTTACGTTCGCAAACGCTCTGAATCTGAGATACAGGAATCGATCGCAGTAAAAATGCTACAGCAAACTCACTTTTGTCCACTTTTGCAAACGCCTCTTTTTCACTTCTCGTGTAAGCAAGAGCATCCTGGAACTGTTCTTCCCTCAGTCCTAATATCTTCTCAAAAATAAGGTAAGAAAGAATACTCACCTCAAGTTTAGCCCAAACAGAAGATTTGCCTCGGGGCCGGGTCATTTTAATTGTCCCTAACGACTTTAGTTTTGCAAAATAAGACTGTCCACGGCCCAGAGAAATCCCAAATCCTTTTTGAAGCTTGGAAAGCCTGTTCAAATGAAGGGGAAGTGTTTCCCGTCGGACTTTCACAAGATCAAAATAGTGAGAAAGCTTCTCAAGAAAGACATCCGCTGAAAATCCCTTGGGTTTCTTTAAAAGACGGTGAGTGGGCAAAACAATCAAACCCGGATCCTTGGAATCCACCAAAGAGATCAAAACAAACTTACAGGGGAGAACGGTGTTCTTGGCAAGACCGGAATTTTTAGAGAGCTCTTTTTCCCTCTGGGCCAAATGATTCAAGGCAGTCTCGTAGCGATGATGACCATCAGCCAGAACAATCTTCTTGGCCTGAAAAGCGAGAATAATCTTTTGAATGTCCTCGGTTCCAGAAACTTTCCAAAAACGATGGGTAACTCCTTCCCCATCTCTCGCCTGAAAAAGAGGGGGCTTACTAAAATGAGAAGATAAAATCTTTTTTACCTTTTTTTTATTGTCCGCATAAAGACCAAAAACGGGTGACAAATTGGCATGGGTGGAATTCAAAAGATGAAGCCGGTCAGCTTTCGGTTTGGAATAAGTTCTCTCGTGAGGAAAAACAATCCCTCTTCCAAAATTCTCTAGCTGAAGGAGAGCAAAAAGAGCACGGCGCACTTTTCTCTTTCTGCTCACGGGATCGAGAAAACTCTGCTCATAAAGGTAAAAGGAGGGCAGGTCATCTTTGATCAAAACTTCTTTCCGAATCCATTCCTCAAAAAATTGCCTCGCCCGAGTGTAACGATTATGGGATTCATCGTCAGAAGGATAGAGTTTTCCAAGAATCAGGCGAACAACATTGTAGGCGTTCCGGTGATAAAGCTCATCCTGCTCTACTTCAGAGATCACGTCATAAGGAGGAGCAATAACATCAGAAATGGGAACCTTCTTGGTATTGTAACGAAGTCCGCAAAGAGGTCTTAAAATAGCCATTCGATTTTACTAAGTAGTCGCATCTAAGTTTTTATGTCCTTCAAGCCAATGACCCACCCATTGCAAATATCAAACTGCAAAAATCAAATATCAAGATGCCAGTTCAAAATTCAAAGATCTCTGGCGGACCCTCGCAAAGGTGTAAAAGCTACGTTGGATGTTGCCGGCACTTTTGAATCTCTAAGTGTGACTTTTGAATTTTGCATTTTCATTTTGATCTTTGCATTAAAAATGAAATGTTACCCCATTTTTGATTACTTAGAGGTCCAAGATCAAAATAACATCCGTGGATATTGTCTTCGCACTCATTTTACATTTTGATACTTGATCTTTTCCACCCACGACTTGGCGTCCGCCAGAAATCTCGAAGGTCTGCCATTAATGCACCGGACGGATCTACACCACCAAAACTTTGGCGGGTCCGTCCACGCTTTTGCGCCAAAGGACGCATCCGTCCTCTGGCGGAGTGGCGGAGATTTTTGATATGCGTGGTTTTCTGGTTGTGAATACTTTACTTTACCAAAGCGCCCGAGGCAATCGCACGCTCTGAAATAACGAGGCTGAGGCTCTGCCCATCTTGAGCTGCAAGAATCATCCCTTGCGATTCCACACCACGGATTACAGCTGCTTCCAGATTATTGACCACAATGACCCGCTTCCCTTTCAACTCATCTGGGTTGTAAAAGGATCGGATCCCGGCGACAATTTGCTTTTTTTCCTCGCCGATCTGAACATCCAAAATATAAAGCTTGTCAGCCTGCGGATGAATCGTAACGTCTAAAATCTCAGCAACACGAAGGTCAAGCTTTTTAAAATCTTCAATTGAAATCATTTCATTCACATTTTTATTGGTGACCCTTCAAAAAATAATAACGATTTGAGGGTGGGATTCTATCACAGAATACTCACCCTTTCAAACATCCCGTCTTATCATCCACGTCCCTCATCACGCTATGATTGCGAAAGGAATTTCAAAAAAGAGCACCAAAACCGAGATGTTTTCCCTTGATTCCAATTCGAAACATGTTATAATTTTGCTTTCGGAAATAGAAATGACGGTTGGCAAACTTTAGTGAATCATTCCATCCTCAGTGAGACAATATCCTTAAGGCGTATAGGTGTCATTGCCCCGATTACGGTTGGCTTCAGACACTATTATCTTGGTTAACATTTTAAGTTCCCAAAACATATCCCATAAAAAAGTGCGGGTATAACTTACCATCATGGGAAAGATCAAAATAGCCATTGCAGGTGTCGGGAACTGTTGTGCTTCACTGATCGACGGTATTGAGTATTACAAGCATAACGGCAAACTGAAAGATGAGGAATATCTCGGTCTCATGAATTACGAGATTGGGGGATACACACCTGCTGACATTGAAGTGGTGGCTGCCTTCGATATCGACAAGAGAAAAGTAGGGGAAAGGTTTGATGTAGCCCTCAAAGCAAAACCTAACTGCATTCTCCCTCTCAATCATAGCAATGGGGTAGCCAAAAGCAAGATTACTGTGCAGATGGGCGCCCTTTTAGATGGGTGTTCTCAGCACATGAGCGCGTATCCTCCGGATTGCACTTTTATTCCAGCAAATGAAAAACCTGCCAACATTGAAAAAATACTCAAGGACAGCGGTGCTGATATGTTACTAAACTATCTACCCGTTGGATCGGAGCAGGCAACTCAATTTTATGCCGAGGCTTGTTTAAAAACGGGACTGAGTTTCATTAATTGCATGCCTGTTTTTATCGCATCAAATCCTATATGGGCCAAGCGCTTTGAAGAAAAAGGGATCCCGGTTGTGGGAGACGACATCAAAGCCCAGATCGGCGCCACCATTGTGCACAGGAACCTTGTCAAACTCTTCAAAGACCGAGGTGTGAAGATTGACAAAACCTACCAGCTCAACATGGGTGGCAACACGGATTTTCTCAACATGCTTAACCGGGAAAGACTTCAATCCAAAAAGATATCAAAAACCCAAGCCGTGCAAAGCCAGTTTGAAACACCCCTTCCGGATGAGAATATCCACATCGGACCCTCTGATTACGTTCCCTGGCTTAAGGACAACAAGATTTGTTATCTCCGCATTGAAGGGAGGGGTTTCGCCGGTTTCCCGGTGACCTTAGAGCTAAGACTCTCTGTCGAGGATTCGCCCAACAGCGCTGGATGCTCGATCGATGCGATCCGATGCGTGAAATTGGCACAAGAGAGAAAAATAGGCGGCCCTCTTACTTCCATCTCCGCTTACACAATGAAACACCCTCCTAAACAGTTCTCGGATACAGAGGGCCGCGATCTTGTGCGAAAGTTTATTGAGGGAAAGATCCATCGGTAAAACGTTTTTGCCGAGTCGATTTCTGCCGCTTTTTTTCTCGGCCCTCATCTTATTCAGCCATTCTCCTGACTTGACAGCGGATCCATCTGCTTCCCTCATCAGCTATATCGCAGAAAACCTAAACAAAAATTTTCAATCCTTTCAGGGTATCAAGGCTTATTTGGAACTGGAATTATCCCAACCGGGCATTTCTCCTCATCATTCCTTCGCGCAACTTGCCTTTCGCCTCAATCCAGACCGGTTGTATTTCAAAACCTTCAGCCCTCTGACACCTCATTACTTTACTCTCATCTCGAAAGGAGGAAACTTCTGGCTTCAAATCCCCAAGACAAAAACTGTTTATACAGGACCCTTAGAAGCCATTGGACAGGAAAACTTCGAGATGAAAATCACTCCTCAGGACTTCAAAAAAATCATGGTTCCCAATCTAACCGATAAAACGCCAGAAGACATGAGTATCGAGGACCAGCGTACACGGTGGGATCTTACTTTGTACGGACACGTGGGAACCAACAAATTCAAAGAAAGGATTCTTTGGATTCAAAAAGAAGGCATGAAGATGGTTAAAGACACTCGCTATTCAGTCGATGGCCGTCCTTATCTTGAAATCAGCTGGGAGAATTTCGAAAAAACGGGAGGAACCGACTCTTTCCCACGATTGATCACCTTATTCAAACCTTCGACGGGATATCTTCTGCGCATGAAATTGAAGAAAGTGACACTAACGAATAATATACCTGAAGAATTATTCGAAGTTACCGACCTAGCTTCTTACAAGACTGTAAAGGTCAGTCACTAGAAAAGCTTCTACCGCTCTTGAGGAGGGGGTGAAGCTCCACGGCTATTCATCCCGTCCCGCCTTGGGCGGGAGAGACCCCGTCATCCTGCGGGAACAGGTGGGGCTTTCTGCGAAGGCGGGGTAAAATCTATCGCTAGCTGAATGAATTCAGGGAGCGTCTTTCAATCAGATGATAAGAACACAGGCGGCAACAACTGTCGTCCAGTTCCCGTACTTGTCTCCCTCAGCAGATTGAGTAATGCTGGTGGTTTTCACAATCTCGTTGCTGATCTTCCAAAGTTCCTTCTTTGCATCATAACTCGCTTCGGGATCAAACTTGACCCCTAGAACCGTCGCAAGCATGCTGGCCGCAAGATCTTCGGCGTAATCCCCCGCTTTTTCTTCTGTTTCTCCATAGGGATGATGCTCGGAAAGATAGCCGCAGGTGTCCGGATTCTTAGGAATCGAAATACCAATGCTGGCCGCAATCAACCGATTGGGTTCGTTGGTGGAATTTTCGGCAAGAACTACATGAAGAATTTGACCGGGTGCCAAATATTTTAGACCGGCCTCTTTGAAAACCAGTTTACAGTTCGGCGGGAAAATACTGGAAACCCTTACCAAATTGTAAGGGGCAACTTTTGCATCCCGCAAAGCTAACTCAAAACTGGTCAACTTGTGTTTGTTGACACCCACCCCTTTGGTCAAAAAAGCCTTCGTAGGTAATAACATCCTTCCCTCCTTCGATCCCTTTTATTTTTTTATCTCTGGCAGCGAGGACAAAAAGAGGTCCCTCTGCCGCCAAGTCTGATTTTCCTGATCAACGCCCCACAACGGGGACAAGGTTTCCCTTCCCTTCCATAAACCTGATGAAAGTTCTGGAAGGATCCGTAGGATCCATCCGGCCGAACATAATCGTCAATAGAAGATCCTCCTTTCTCAATGGCTTCTTCCAACACAAGCCGCATCACATCAAAAAAATGTCCAAGACGCGCCCGGCTCAAACGGGACGTTTTATGCTTGGGGTGAATACCAGCCTTGAAAAGAGTCTCATCCACGTAAATATTACCGAGACCTGCCAGAGGTTTCTGGCTTAGCAGAAGGGGTTTGATTCTGGCCTTTCGATTCTTCAAAAGAGAAATAACAAATTCTCTTTTGACTTCAAAAGGATCGTAACCAATCTTCCTAAAATAGTTATCTTCATCCGACTCATGAAACCTGACAAGATTAATGAAACCAAATTTCCTGACATCCCGGTAATAAAGCTTACTCTCCTGACAATGAATGACGAAATGGGTATGCTTGTCGGGAAGATCAGCCCTGTCCAAAACACGGCGGGTTCCTTCTCCTTGAGAAAGAAAAGATGTCGACTGCTGGAGAAGAATCTGTCCTGTCATTCCAAGATGCATGACAAGTGTCAAAGAATCTTCCAGCTGGAAGAGAATATATTTTCCCTTCCTCCTAACAGCAAGAAATCGATTCTCAAGAAGCCCCTTTTCAAGAAAGCGGGGGGATGTTCGCAAGACCTCACCAGAAAGAATCTCGAGTTTTTCAATCTTTTTGCCTTTGAGTCTTTGTAGAGCTTGAACAATATTCTCAATCTCGGGCAATTCCGGCATACTTTCTAAAGCGGCCTTCGGTGCCGATCTCCGTCATCGAGATCATGATAATAATGGATCTTTTTCTCGCCTTTTTTCCAGCAAAGGTAAACCAGCTGTTTGTCGCGCACATAAAATAAATCGACAACCCCTTTTTCAAGATCCCGGAGAAAACATCCCGTCTGATTGATTTTCATAATATCTTCCTCAAACGAAAGGATCAACGATTCAAGCTCCGCAGATTTTTCCAGATAATCTTTTCCATCATGGCTTTGATAATCTTGAGCCTTTTCTCCCACGATGAGATCCAAGACAAGAAGCTGATCATGCCGCTTCTGCATTTTTTTCTTCTTGAGAAGCAGCTCATCCAGATACTGCTCTAACTTTGGAATCAGCTGCGTTGCTTCCTCTAAGGTGAAGACTCTAGGGCTCATAGTACCGTCGAATTCCAAAACCGGCTCGTTTTCAAATGATTTGAAGATGACAATATTTTAAGCGCACGGGTCAGAAAAACTTGAACTCCTTACTGCCTTATTTTATTACATGGAAGGTAAACTTAAAAGAATTTTTTCTGGATTTTCAACTTTTCGACAGCATGGTTAAGGAAACAGGAAGGATCCTGAAAGATAACTGAAGACCCTAACCAAGGGAAGAATTTGTTGCTAGTGGTTCGACTAGATTGAAATTGTCAGTCGACAATTTCAATCTTCGCTCACCACAGTACCGAGCTTCCCCTAAAATCAATATTGTCGAGGTACTAGCGTTCGTGGACTTCTTCGACGGTCACACTCGTCACCAGTCCGCCGTTCCGCGCGACGTTGATAACAGATTCATCACTCACTCTTGAAAAACCACCCGCATATTTTCCATCAATGGTGAAGGCATTGAAATTAATTTTCTTATACAGAAAATCCAAACGGGAATTGATCACAGTAGGAACGGTCATGACAGGAATCAGGACAAATTCTTGTACCACCCAGTCACTTTTCAGCGCGCGGTCAATCGTTCGATTCCAATCTTCTTCGCGCGTCTCGTTGCCAATAAAAACATCCTTTCCATTATGGCCCTCTGATGGTTTCAGCACTAGAGTTTCCTTCTCATCTTTGAGAAAATCGATCAGATAAATTTTCTTTCCACCGTAAAACTTTTCGGCATCCACAACTCTCCTTGTCCAGGGAAGGTGATTGGTTTTCATTTTGTTCTCTTCCTCGGTAAAATAATGATCGTAACCTGGATTGGTCAACAAGGACATGACAGCCTTGGTGCCAGCAAGCTTGGAGCGTAGGGGATTGACCATGCACACACTACGATCCCGATAGGCCTTGAGCATGTCAGAAACTTCGTCCGATTTCTCAAAGAGCTCCTCAAAAATGACACGGCGGTAAAGAATATCTATTCGGAAATCGTCATAATAAAGCTTTCCCCCTCGATATCGCAGATCGCGGGGATCAGCAATTTCGGTTTTATAACCTTTGCTCTCAAAAAAAATCTTCAGAGCGTCAAATTCCGGCCTCGTTTTTACTGTCCTCCAGTCTACAATTGCAATGTGAGGGTTCTCATGCCCTCCAAACTCCTCATAGGTGCCCAGCAAAGCGTTCAATAGTTTCTCTGAACGAGCCTCTCTTTTCAAATGGTGGCTTTCAAAAAAATCGTGAAGCTCCTCCGATGAAAAAAGAATATCTTCCAGCTGATCCGCATAGGATACACCCGCCGGGGAACCGGTATTCAGCTCCACAAACTTAAGGCTCTCGCCTTCCAGAAGAGAATCAAACCTGGCAATCACCACATTTTGGGAGTAACCGTGATCGATCTTCATCAGATCTTCTACTTCCTTCGAAAAGTGAAAGAGACTGGCCAGTGCCGGTTCCCGGAAGTACAAATCGATTACCTTATTCAAAATACCAAGAATCGTCTCGCTGGCAGATTTCACCAATTTCTCCTGACGTGGTGTCAAGAAATGAGGCTTGAAGAAAGTCGGTATGGGAAAACGGCCATATTTGACATGGCTTTTCTCAATACGATCTTGAAAATGACTGATCGCTTGAACGACCTCTTTCTCATGAGCCATGAGATATTGGTCATAAGCATGATCAATATTTCTCATCACAGCTTCGCGCATCATTTACACCTTTCCTTTTAGAGGGCCTGCAACTACCGTCGTCTGCCCCGTAAAATTTGAAACACAGGCACGAAGCAAAACTTCCCCCGCTGTTTCTCCAGGCTGAAGCATCCACTGAAAACGATAGCCCTCACCCTGCACGTGGTTGTAAAAATTCTTCAATGTCTTCCACGTCTTTCCCTCATCCAGGCTGATATCAAAATGGACCCTTTCCAAATGTTTTGGAGTAACCTTAAGGAAAAGCTCCAGATCGTTCCTTGGCTTCAGAGGGAAGGTATCCCTCTCCATGTTAGTACCGTTGACTTCAAAATAACCAAACACATCTTTCTTTTCAATGGGCTCAAGCAGATTCGGGTTCTGAGTATCTACCGACCCGAAAAGGATATCATCCACATACAAAGTCCCTTTCTTGCTTTGGTTTTTATTCTCAAAGACAAAAACAATCTCAAGAATCTTCGACCAATCTTCGATCTGCTTGAAACTCGTGAAAGGAATCACAATCTTCCGCCAATTTTCGACCGTTTTATCCGTCAAAAACCTCGTGACTGGAATTTTACCCACCACATCCTTGCCCTGAACAAAGAACTTATCATTGTCCTTGTCCTGATGAAGCTCGATCTGAAAGCGGGGGGCTGCCTCGCTTGACTTGATCCAAAAGGAAAGGTAACGGTACGAGCTCAAATCCAGATGAGTCGAGCTTCCGGTCTGAGCGCCACTAGGTCCTGTTCTTGACCAGTAATAGGAAAACGAATTGGGATCCAGCACATCGTAATCGAGCTTGAGCGACTTCCCATTCCGGCCAAATGTAACCGACGGATCGGAGGCAAACGATGGAATGCACCCTCCCGGGAATTCTTCATCCCCCTGAGTCTTACCTCCCAGCAGATTCAATTCGCTTGCGGAAT
>OBEQ012308296.1_pt1 | contig 28784 bp, 17 predicted proteins | sample 1670901 | NCBI WGS metagenome assembly OBEQ01 (sample SAMEA104232315, study PRJEB22302) | groundwater metagenome | biome: forest; feature: aquifer; material: groundwater | place: USA | collected 2011-08-07 | depth 5.4 m
CCACCGGGGCCGGCCGTAAATGTTGTTCCGTTGTAAGGTCCAGCGCCTGCACCGCCTGAAGGTGTAAATCCCATTCCGACGCCGCTTAGCGTTCCATTGATCGTGACGTTGCCGGTAACATTGAATATGACACCTGTGCCGTAGGTTGATGATTGATCTGTGCCGGTTTTCAACGTTCCGCCGTTATCAATCGTTAAACTTGCCAAATCATATGTCTTTGCACCGAGTACCCAAGTTTTGCCGGATTTTACAATAAGATTATGGTTGGTTGGGAGAACAACTACGCCCGGCGACCCGTTTGTTCCGCCGCTTGTTCCACTGCCGCCATCAACTCGAACTGCGCCTTCGAAACTTAAATTAGTTACATCTTTCAAATGGATAAATCCGCCGGCACCGGCCGGAGATTTGAGGTTGATACCGTTACCGCCTCGCGCGGTGATTTCTCCGGTACCCGTCAGTGTGGGCGCGGAAATGGTAACCGATCCGCCTGCACCACCACCTGCTTGCTGGGCTTTAGAAGGTTCGCCGTCCATATTTATGCTTCCGTTTATGGCAGTCGCGCCTAAAACAACGAGTTTCACGCTTGCACCACCCGCTCCGCCGAGACCAAAAGAACTTTTCGGGCCCGCCGCGCCCAATCCCAGATATCCCGTATTTGCAAAAGAAGCCGCGTTCATTGCGGGCGGCGGCGGTACCCAAGCCCACGTCGATTCGTTAATCATGGGAGCGCCCGTTCCGAACATACTTGATCCCTGATAAAGTCCGGTGTTTCCAATCGCGTTTCCTACCATAGAGCTGCTGCAGGTTGCGCAGTAGCCGCCTTGACTATAACCTCCGCTGTAATTATTAAATTGTCCCGGACCTAGGCCTGCCGTAAAACCAAGACCGCTTCTTACTATTCCGCCTGCTTCGACAGTGAACGTATCTGCTTGAAGGGTAACGCCGAGTCCGTTCCCGCTTCCGCCGAGCGGATTTCCGCTAATGACAAGTTCGCCGCCGCTTTTAATGATGACATCTTCATATATATATGGGTCGTCCCGTCCTATTAATTCAAGGTGGTTTCGCATGGTGTTGCCTTCGAGGATAAGATCACGCTTGGGCATTTTAACTACGCCCGGGAATCCCGATATGTAACCGTTTCCGCCTTTGGCTTCGACGAATACCTCTGCTTGCGGATCAATAGTCATATTTTCAATTTGAATGAATCCTCCGCCAGCGCCGGCCGTAAGTCCGGAAAATCCATCGCCGCCGTTCGCAAAAATCATTCCAAAATTTCCCGTGATCGTACCGGTTCCATAATTAATGGAAGTACCTGACGCATCGGCTCCGGTCGCTGTAATCCAAATACTTCCACCCGAACCGCCACCGCCTCCCGATGTACTGGCGGTTGTATTTGCACCGCACCCGTAGTTACAGTTATTCGAAGCATCCATGCCGCTGCGTCCATTGGCTTCGATGGAGCCGTTAAAAATTTGTAGATTTCCAGTTATTAACTTTATCGCTCCGCCGCCGGGGCCACCTTTAAATGTTCCGCCTGTAAAAATACTTCTTCCCGCCGAACCTAATTCGGTAGGATTCGTATTCATGTAAGTCGCAGGCGGAAAACATCCACCGGCAAAACCGCCGGTGCCGGCATGACTAGCTCCTGGCCATTGTGAAATGCCGTTGCTTGAGCAATCGTACCGGGGATAACCGGTGCCGCCCCAATAAGTGGGGGGAGCATCGGCAATATTGGCTGCGCGCGCTAAGAAACCTTGCCCTGAAGCATCAATGGCGCCGCCTTCGAAAATTTTAATGCTGGGTGCGGTAATGGCGTATCCTGCACCGCGAGGTTCTGAAGCGGTACCTCCGTTAACAGAGGCCAAATTTCCTTGCACAATAATTCTTGATCCAAAAGCGAAGTTGTGGAAGTCGTTGAAATTTGTTCCGCCAAATGGATTGTATGTTGGCAACCCGTAAATAATGATTTCATTAGACGCGCTTAGGTTTGCTTGTAAGATTAGTGCGCTCAGGCCCATTTGTCCGATGTGTACCGATTTCACCAGGGTATTTTCATTTAAAATGGGGCAAGTACCGCTTTGAAGATCAGGATTGCAACCGTTGATGATCACGTCATCGGCTTGGGTCGGTTTTACGCCTGTTGACCAGTTTGCGTTGGTGCTCCAAAATCGATTGCCACCTCCCCCAATCCACTGCACACCGGCTACCCCAATGGCCGAGCCCGGGGCTGTAGCCGACGATATGAAATATTCATTATTTTGATGTATAGAAATAAAGTAAGGAGTGGTGGTCATGGCATTGAATGGATTTTGAATGCCGTTAATGAGCACTTTCACCGGTCCGTTAGCTTTGTTACTTCCGCCCGCTCGAGTAATTTGGACTTGATTTCCATTAACGGTTGTGGAAATGGAACCGTCCAGCGTGCCTTCAACAATGGCAGTAGAGTTCACGCCCGCCAGATTGAAATTGGGATCAAACATGACCTTTATTTTTCCATTACCCGGTAATGGTACGGCGCCTACATCGAATTGAACTCGCGCTGTAGTTGTTTGTCCCATCTGAGAGCTACCGAGGGTTACCGAAGCGTTTGCCATTACACTATCCGAAAGAAAAATACCCGGCGCGGTACCGCTGCTTAATGTTGTGCCGGCCGCATTCTTCAAGGCAACGGTGAAATTGGCCGTTTGCCCTGCTGCGGTGGGTGTCCGGACATTATTTATTCCAATCGAAATGAAGCCGCCGGATGCGATTTCCAAACCGTATTGCCGTGTAAGCGCAATTGTGTTGCCGGTTACGGCTGTTGTAAATGAGCCGGTTACGGTTCCGTTTTTGCCCATAGCGCTGGTTGATGTCACGCTGGTCAGGTTGAAATTTGAATCCAAGGTAACCGCCAATTTTCCGTCCGCCGGCCAAACTTGTGGACTGTTGAAATTAACATTTAAGTTGGTCAGCGTATTTTTCGCCGGATTTTCTACGGATACGGAAAGATTTCCGAGCGAGCTCGCATCCGCAATCTGAATGCCCGGGACATTGACCGTGCTCAAGGTGTTGCCGGTGGCGGTATCAATGGTAGTAATAGTGAAAGGATCTGTAAATCCAAAGACGGAAGGATTTGTAATCGGTACTTGAATAGCGATGAAACTATTGGCCGCAAGTTGAGAACCCCCACCCGTACGCGTGAAAGTAATTTGCTGACCGCTTACGGCAGTCGAAATTCCGCCGCTCATCGAAGTAAATTCAACGGTGCCGCTTGAGCTCGTGATTCCGCCTAGAACGAAATCCGAATCGACTTGAATACGAATTTTATCATCGTTATCCAAAGCAGTTGCTGTTGCAAAATTAAAATGAAGTATGGTGGAAGCACTGGCTACGCGAGAATCAAGCCCAGCAAAAGCACCCGTAATTCCTGCCGCGCTGATGGCCGTGCCGGAAACGGTTCCGCTGTCTAATTGAGTTCCTGTGTTGGTGGTTGTTGCGATGCCGTATTGATCGGTTGTTTTTGCGGTGATGGGCGTACGAATATTATAGATAGTGATCGATACGGCTGTGCCCGCGGTTGTTTGTGCTCCGTTGGCCCGCGTGAGCGTAATGATGTTGCCCGATACCGACGGCGCAAGATATCCCGTTAAATTGGAGAAAACATCTTCCGTAGCATTCACATCGGCCAGCCCATAATCAGAATCCACGGTAACTTTTATTTTTCCGTTGGAAGCAAGATTTTGAGCTAACGTAAATGCGACAATCATATTCGTGAATTGGTTTGTTTGTGTTGAGCCAAGCGTTACGGATAAGTTTGTTAGCACCGATGAACTTGTCGTTACCGAAAAACCAGGGGTAGGCGTCAATCCAGTTGCTCCGGCGGTGACATTAAATGAGGTCGATGCGTTGTAGGTGATATCGTTAAAAATTGCTACGCCATTGACAGCTGGTTTGGAAGGCGTGCCGCCAAAGCTTCCCGATCCATCCTCACCTAAACCAATGGTATCGGTACCCGATCCTCGAGCGTTTCCATATTGATCGTAAATGGAAACCGCGAAACTCGCCCATGTAGCACCGGCAGTTACCGAAGCCGGAGGATTGACGGAGAATTTAAGTTTGTTGGCACTGCCTACATTAACCGTCAGATCCAAATCATAGCTTGCATTCGCGTTAGAATGATTCGTGCCGTCGGTGACATCAACCGCGGCGGTTTCTACTTTGTACGCAACGAGCGTTGCCGCATTTGTATTGGAGACACCGTTTGCAAATGTTACCGATACTGCACTGCCCTGGTTTACACCTTCTACCGTGGGTACCGTGCCTTCCGGTCCATTCGCCAATCCCGAGAACGTTAAATTCTTAGCACCGGCATATCCGGTAGCTACGTTATTACTCGAGTCGTATGCCGTAATCGTAAGCTCTAGATTTCCACCCGCATTTACGGAAGCCGTGCCTGTTACTTTGAGGTAACTTACGCTTCCCGCAACCACCGAGACTGAAAAAGCCGAAGTGGAAGTCAACCCTGTAGCTGATGCCGTAACAGTAATATTTTCCGCCACTGGATAAGTAATAGTATCGAATGCGGCGGCGCCGTTTGTGGCTGCCTTAGAAGCAGTGCCTCCAAAACTCCCCGCTCCGTTTTCACTCAAGCTAATCGTATCCGTGCCCGATCCGCGTGCATTTCCATAGGTATCGTAAATTGAGACGGTAAAACTTGTCCAAGTGGCGCCTGCGGCTACCGAAGCCGGAGGATTGACGGAGAATTTAAGCTTGTTGGCACTGCCTACATTAACCGTCAGATCCAGACCCCGAGCTGCTTGGCCATTTGAGGTGTTAGTGCCATCGGTTACATCGATATGTGCCGATTGCGCTTTGTAAGCGACGAGCGTCGCTGCGTTGGAATTGGAAACGCCGTTTGTAAACGTTATCGATACCGCACTGCCCTGGTTTACACCTTCTACCGTGGGTACCGTGCCTTCCGGTCCATTCGCCAGTCCCGAGAACGTTAAATTCTTTGCCCCTGCGTATCCTGTAGCAACGTTGTTGCTCGAATCGTAAGCCGTAATAGTAAGCTCTAGATTTCCACCTGCATTTACGGAAGCAGCACCTGTTACTTTGAGGTAACTTACGCTTCCGGCGCCGATAGTTACGGCGAAGCCTGATGTAGAAGTAAGTCCTGTCGCAGTAGCAGTGACGTTGAAGCTTTCGGCTACGATGTAGCTTATGTCGTTAAATGCAGCAACACCATTAACCGCTCCTTTTACCGTGGTACCCGAAAAACTTCCCGATCCATTCCCGCTTAAACTAATATTATCCGTCCCGCTTCCCCGCGCATTTCCGTACTGGTCATAAATGGAAACTGAAAAGCTCGCCCAAGTCGCTCCCGAACCTACCGAAGCGGGAGGATTGACGGAGAATTTGAGTTTGTTGGCATTGCCGACATTGACGGTGATCGAGCTACTTGCGATATCGGTGCCGCTCAGATCGGTAGCATCGGCAGTAACGGTAGTTGATTGCACACGATGAAGCGTTGTTGCGAGCGCCGTTGTCGACGCGCCGGCCGTAAAACTGACAGCGGTTGTGTACGCATCGGTACCTGAATCGGGACCGTTAGCGATTCCCGAAAGTGAGTACGCAATAGTTTTGCTTCCCGCATAAGCCGTCGCGCCATTTGCCCCGTCCGTCAGGTTTCCGTATGCATCAAAGGCATTTAAAGCAGGAAGATTAAACGGGCCGCCGGCTGTTTGAGGACTGGAAACGTTGGCGGAGAATTGAAGATGGTCAGCAGAGGCGTGGCGGATAGTCAAATCGATATCGTAACCGCTGTCCCCGGTTGATGTGTACGTTCCGTCATTAACATCTAAGCTGGCTATCTCTGCTTTGTAAGCGATGAGCGTTGCAGCGCTCGCGTTTGACGCGCCGTTGGTAAACGCAACGGTGACGGCCGTTCCCAGATTTACGTTTTCTACTGTAGGAATGGTGTTGTTGGGGCCATTGTTTAATCCGCTGAACGTAAGAGATTTATTACCCGTATAGCCGGTAACAACGGAATTCGTATTATCATAAGCAGTAATGGTTAACTCGAGCGCGCTTCCCGCGTTGACGGTTGCCGACGCGGCTGTAATTTTTAGATACCCGACGTTTCCGGGGAATAACCAATTTGCATCGTTATTGCCCGAGTTGGTGGCGGAAAACGCCGTAATAGAAGCCGGAGATCCGCCGGAACAAGTCATGTAGCTTATCGTAACGTCGGTAAGGGAAAACGTTCCTGCGCCCTGCCAGTTTCTCTGCGTTGTATTGCTTGAAGTAATCGTAATGCCGTTTCCGGCGTCGTCGCTTGAATCGAATGTCATCGTACCGGAGTTCGCCACGGCTCCCGCTAAAGTAACATCACCGGTTGACGTGTTTGTCCATGTGCCGTTTGCACCGACCGTCACCGCACCGGTCGTTACGTTTAAAGCACCCTGAACTAATTTACCGGTAGTGATAGTTAACGTTCCGTTGATGAGGATATTGCTGGTTAAAAGAGAAAGTGTATTCGTTGAGGCGGCTTTGTTGATGATGATATTATTGAAATCGTTACTCGCGGTCGTTCCGCCCGTATTTAATGTCGTATCGCCTTCGGAGAATGTAACGGTATTTGCGCCCGAATCAAACGTTCCGATATTAGCGAAATTACCGGAAACGGTGAAGTTGTTTCCGTTAGCATTGAATACCGCCGTGGCGTGATTGATATTGATTCCATCAAATATGTTTGTTCCCGCGCCCAACGTTACTTGCTCGCTTGCTACTAAAACCATGTCGGGGTCGTAGTCAATATTGGCTAAAGTGATAGCTTTTCCGCCGTAATCGATATCGGTTCCGGTAAACACAAATGTACCGCCGCTGCCTTGAAGTGTTACCGTGTTTGTAGAATTGTGAACCAAAAATACACCGGAGTTGGTTACCGTTTTTCCGGTTGTAATATTTAACGTTGCGACGGCAGAAGTACCATCCAATCTTAAAGTTTGGCTGGCATCGATGGTAACTGCGCCCATGGTTGCAATACCTGTTAAACTAAGCGTTGTTCCCGCTCCGCCCGCTGAAACTTGGACATCGCCCAAATTATTTCCTCCGCCCGTAACGACTTGTGTTACGCCGCCGTTAAGAATGAATTTTCCCGAGGCATTGGAAACAATGGAAGCGCCACCGGCCAGGTTTAAATTTGCCGACATCGTTAAGGTAGTCCCGGCGCCGGAAACGGTTAAACGGCTTGAGTTCGCCGCAGAAGCGGTAATGGCGTCAAATATGGAATTCGCGCTTACAGTGACTTGATCGTTGGCTTCAAGAACGACATCGGGATCGTAGTCAACGCCGCCGGCAAAGGTAAACGATTTTCCGTTGTAATCAATGTCGTTTCCTGCGAATGCGCCACCGCCGAGATTTAGCGTCACCGTATTGGTGCTATCGAGAATTCTAAAAATATTATTGTTGGCGACGGAAGTTGCGATTAGCGTCACCGCATTAGCCGAAGCGTCCATTCTAAATAAATCATCCGCTCCAATCGTTAGAGCGCCAAACGTGATTGAGTTTACAAGCGTGAGAGTTGCAGCAGTTCCATCTACTATTACAGCTCCTAAACTGTAGCTTCCGGCCGCACTGTTTGTGAGCGTGCCTGAGCCATCAAATTTAAATGTTCCTGATCCGCGCGTGAGCGGATCGGCCGAAGCGCCTATGGTCATACCGCCTGCCAATTGCACATTCGCATTGTTCACGCCCAAATCCAGATCGCCATTCGTAATGGTAAGAAGCGCGTTTATATCAAGTAATCCGGTGACTACGATGTCGTTTGAGCCGTCGGCGCCGGTATTGTTAAGTGTTAATTTATTGAATGCACGGTCACCGGTAATAAGATTTTGATTAGCTGCGCCATTCAAATTAACCGTTGAATTATCCGCGGTAAATACCCCCGCCGCTGTATTGTTCCAGTTTCCGCTTACATTAAGTTGCGTGGCATCGGGGCCGCCGGCCTGAGAGGCATCTAAAGTACCGCCGGCCGCATTAAACGTAACGCCGCCGACATTCATGTCGTAGCCTTTTAGGCTTAAGTTGCCCGTATTGGTAAGCGCCAGAGAATTACATACAAAATCAGAGCCGAGGTTAACGGTGGTAGCCAAAGCGGTATGAGCAAACGAAAGAAGAAAGAAAAGTCCTGCAACACCGATTACGGTTTGCTTTGCCATCTTTCTTATTCTATCGTTCGCTTGCCTATTCAATTTTTACTACCTTCCCTTTCTTTAACTTAAGCGGCCGGATTTGTAGGACATTTTGGATAAGCGTGGCACCCGCCGTTTTCCCAGGACCCGCGCGCTTCGGAAAGCACCTTACTTACGGCCTTGGTTTCTTTGAGCACTTGAAACGTAAGCACATTACTTTGCCCGACATAAATGTAATCAATAAGCGTTTCGTCGCTCGGATTAAACCATGCCGCACTCGGAGCGCCGAGCGTGTCGGTGATGGCCGTAATCGATCCACCTTCGTAGGATTCGAGATTGGCGACTGCGTCTGCTCCGACTACGATCTGAAAGAGCGGTGCATCTTCCGAGAATGCGTTGATAGGTAATGCAACTATCGCGATGAACATCGCTACGATCGTGATGAATTTCAAATAATTCCAATTTTTCATTTGTTCTCTCCTTTAAATTACAACAGCGCCTAAATTCTGTTTGGTTGCATTGTTATCTGTATACGATTGCGTTGTTCCGTCGAATGTCCACGGGCCGGTTTGATCGGGCGTTATACTTGCGCCATTTACGATGGTCACATTGCCGGCTACATTGACAGCAACGTTGTTCGTGTCCAGATCGAGCACACCGTCACTCAAAGTTAAATTCCCATCGATATTCAATGCGCCACTAATGCGTGCGGTATCCGTTGTTAGAGCAAAGTGATTAATGTCTACATTAAAAAGAGCGTTGCCGCCGGTAGTGAGTGTTTTAATTTCGTTAACACCGTCGGCAAAAAGCCAGAGCGTAGAGGTGCGAGATTTAAATGTGCCCGAGAAATTAGCGTTACCTTTCACAGTTACGCTATACACCGTTCCGCCGGCCGTATCGCCGTTGGAGTCGGTATCGAGTATCCCTGTAGTAAGAGTAAGATCGTTAGCTACGGTGAGTGCGGCGCCGAGCAGGAACATTTCAGAGGCCTTGTTAATCTTCAAATCATAATAACTAGAGACTTGTGCTAGAGGAATTGTATATGTCCCATCGCCGCCGCCGACGTATTCAAACGTCCCCGAATCAACATCCATCGCAGCGCCGCCTGCGCCGAAATTAATTATTTCGTCGCCCTGTAGTTTCAAGGTGCCATTGTTTGAAAATGTATTTCCTGCAAGAGTCAAATTCGAACCTCCCAGAACGAGTATTCCGCCCACTTGAATGGTTACATTATTGATCGTTCGATCTGCGCCGAGTGTTGGATCAAAGGAAGCAGATGGAATAATCACATTGCTGTTTGTTGCAGGCAACATTCCTCTGTCCCAATTGGTAGCCGTTGTCCAAGTCGACGTACCTGCAGAACCATCCCATGTGAAATTAACTCCCGCCGTTCCGCCCTGCCAGTTAACGCAGGCCGAAGGAGCGGTTGAATTTGTTGCGATCATGAGAAGACCTGTGGAGGAATCAATTCTAACAGGCGTCAAGTAATCAAGATCGATTGTTCCGGTGCCGGTATTTACAATTAAATCGGCTGTTTGCGATCCATCATCGCTTGTGACGGTTAACAGCTGGCTTGAAGCACCTTTTAATCGGAGAAGTCCGACTACTTGATATGCGCCGGTATCTTCAAATTCCAGCGTATGCGCATTCGTGACTGTTTTGGTAAGATTAAAAAATGTAGTAGAGCCGGTTACGGTTTGTTTTGCGATCGTTGCGCTTGTGCCGTCCAAAATTACGGTACCGCTGCCATGCGTGAACGTTCCGCTGTTTGTCCAGTTTCCGGCTAAATTAATTTGAGCACCGCCCGTGGCAAGTTCGCCGGCTGTAATAATAAGATTTCCGTCCACATCAATAGCGCCCGCGGGCGTGAACACGTTAGATGCTTTATTAAATTCAACATCGCGGTATGTCATTGCTCGGACGTTAACGCCAGTTGTTCCTGCAGGCGCATACGCAATTTTAGAATTCGTTCCGACATCTAATGTGCCATTGACGGTAAGAGGTGTTCCATTCCCGGTGAGCGTTAGCGCGTAGCCCGAATTTCCCATCTTTAACTTGTCTGCCGTGCCCGAAGTACCGTCGATTGTAAGGGATGTCATTTTGACCGATGAACCTAAATAGGTTTCGCGTTCTGCCGCATCGGAGGGATTGGTTTTATTCAGGACAACAGCGCCTAAGTCAGTGCCCGCGGTATTATCGGTGATCGTCGCTGCTGAATTTCCGTCAAATGTCCACGTCGTCGGCGGGGTTATAGAGACGCTTCCATTTACACCAATCGTAAGATTACCGGTCAAATTAATAGTTGAGTTGGCTAGCTGGAGGCTGCCGTCATTGATTGTTAGGTTTCCGTCAATATCGCTAGGCGGGATAACGCTTCCGGGATTGCCCGTGTTATCAATGACAACATGGTAAAAGGTTGATGATTGCAGAACGTTTAATTGATTTGCCGATCCATTGAATGTAACGGTGGAAGTGCGGGCATTAAAGATCGAACCCGCTACCATAGTAAAAGCACCCCCTACATTCAAATTGCTTATGGTCGTGCCCGCCCCCGCCCCGTCTGCGTCTGTATCCAGGGTAGTTCCGTTGTAACTAAGATAGAGTGAATTCAGAACCGTTAAATCATCCTGCAAGTACCAAGTGGTCACACCATCTAATGAAAGTTGGTAAAAATCATCGGCGTTTGATGAGGAAGTTGTAATGTTGGTTCCTCGGTTTCCCCACATAGCTACACGCCCGTTTGAGTGGGTAAACGTTCCCGTGCCCGATACTTCCCAATTGCCCGACACAATGAAGCTACCCGAGTCTGTTACGGGCGGAGCAACGAGCGTTCCTGAGCTTAACGTGAGATTTCCATCGATACTTAAGTCCGCCGCGGCGTTTGAGGCATTGAGCGTTCCGCCGTTGATAAGTAAATTCCCGCTGTTGACATCTAAATCTAAGGCATTGAGATTAAGCGTGCCGCCGGATACGGTCAGCCCGTTGGTGTATAAATTATTAGTAACAAGATTGTATACAGCGCCGGCAGCATTAAAAGTAACCAAAGGAAGGGTATGATTCCCCGAAACGATATTATGCGTTCCGCTGTTTGCGTCGAAAATAACGTTCGGCCCTATGTCAAATGTGAAGGAACTACCTAAATTTAATCCACCGGCAATATTGATCGTCGTAGTTCGGACAGCATCCCAAACGGTAACAGTGGTGGTGCCTTGTATAGATAATCCGCCGCTTCCGTCGATATCCAGGTTATATCCTTGCATAGTAAAATAAGCAGTATTGACGGTAATGGAATCCGCTTTCATATTGGAACCCAGTATTAAGCCTGTGCTCACGGCATGTGCAGTATTAGGAAAAAGGAAAAATAGTGTCATCGCGAGGATGGCTTGACTCAGCGTAACTGTTATTTTTTTTGTTTTTCTTTTCATTTCATTGTCCTATGTAACCGTCACTATGCCTAAATTTTGTGGGCCATTCGATGAGCTATCGGTATACGTGCTGTTTTGTAAGGTAGAAAAGTTGAACGTACCCGTGCCTTTGGTAAAACGGCCGTTTGTTCCGATAGTCGTATCGCGGTTCACTGTGACATTAAGCGAAGTACCGCTCATGTCTAACGTGCCTGTAGTTAAATTAAAAGTATTTCCGATCACTAAATTATTGGTTATGACATTGACTTTTTTTGCGGGTAGCGTTTTGCTAATCGTAAGCTTATTAAATGGACTGCCACTACCCCCTGAATTTAAAGTTACCGGTGTGGTGCTTCCGTCGAACGTGACCGTGCCGGTGCTGTTGGCGCGGCCTTGGAAGGTGCCTGAATTTGCCCAATTACCCGCCACCGTAATGTCGTAGATGGTTCCGCCTGAGGTATTGCCGTTAGAATCCACATCCAGAGTCCCCGCCGTAATGGTGAGGTTTCCGTTCACATCAATATTCCCTTGTAGCATAAAGCTGTTTGAAGCTTTGTTGAATTCAACGTTGGCATATGTTGCGGCGGGAACGTTTACACCGGTTGTTGCGGTCGGTGCATATTTAACTGTTGAATTGGTGCTATCAAACGAGCCGTTTATGACCAGCGGAGTACCATTTCCTGTGAGCGTCAATGTGAATCCAGAACCGCCGAGACTGAGCGTATCGGCAGAACCACCGGTTCCATCAACGGTGATGGATGTTGCTTTTACATTAGAACCAAGCACCGTATCGTTTTCTCCTTCACCCATGGGAGTAGCTGTCTGGTTAAGCGTGATAGCGCCCAGATCAATACCCGAAGTATTATCCGTAATGAACGAAGATGATCCATTAGTTCCGTCAAATGTCCATGTGCCGCTTCCTCGCGTAATTCCGGGATCTGCCGAATTGTTAATAGTTAGGTCGTATGCAATAGTCACATTGGGATTGCCGGCATCCGTTAATGTAAGTACACCGTTAGTTAGCGTAAGCGTTCCATCTATATCAAAGTTGCCTACCGGTGTGATTAAGTCGCTTCCTCCGGCACCGGTATTGTTTAACGTGACGTTATAAAATGCTTTCGCATTGGTTGTGATCGTTTGCGAACTTGATCCGTCAAAGATTACGGTGGAAGAGCCGGGATTAACAGTAATGGCCGCAGCCGTTGTCCAATTGCCAAAAACATTAATAGTTCCTGATCCTAGGTTTGCGGTACCTTTTGTAAATGTGACGTCGTCGTTTATTTCAACGGTTCCGGCAAACGTGACGACAGGATTACTAGCGCTGGTTGGATTAATGCCTAAGCCTGTGTTAGGACCTATGATATTTCTTTGCGCTTCGCTTGCATTGCCGATGGTAATAGTGCCGGCTGTAGTATCAATACCATCTCCGCCGTTCGGCCAGGAAGCTGTGCCGGCGGAATCTGTACCTATGAAGTTGCCTTGAACGACAATGCTTGTGTTCGTTGAGGCAGTGTTGATGCCGTCGGCTGAATTAAGGCTGATGACGTTCCCTGCTCCGGCCGCAGTGCCGCCAATGGTTACGGCGTCTGCGTTTGCGGCTAAAGCAATCCCGTTAGTATTGGCCAAGTTTGTTCCTGATGCGTTGGTGCCGATGTAATTTCCTTTGATGGTGGGCGAACCATCGTTTACATAAATTCCGGCGTCGCCGGCTCCGGCATGAAAACCAATAAAATTGGCGGAACCCGCGGCCGTGCCTCCGATGGTAGGTGTAATCGCTGCGGCATTAACATAAATTCCATAATCGACATTGGCGGCGCTTGCGTAGCTTGAGTTCATGCCGATGAAATTTCCGACAACAGTTGTGGTGCTAACGGTTGCGAGAATACCCCAAGTGTTGTAGCCAATCACATTTCCTTCACCGTTTGTCGTGCTTCCGATAGTTACCGTCCCGCCTGTAACTCTAATTCCATAATAATTACCTATGTTTGCCGGCGTCCCCGCTGTGTTGGTTCCAATATAGTTTCCCTTGATCGTAACGGTTCCGGCATTGGCCCAAATGCCGGAATCGGTAGACGTGTTGTGAAAGGCAATGAAATTACGGTCGGAAGCGAGAGCGCCGCCTATGATAAATGATCCCGTGCCGTAAACCCCGACGCCGGCGTTTTGATTGCCCGTGCCATTTTCCAAATCGCGCCAGCTTGAATCGGTACCAATGTAGTTAGCTGTGATCGTGCTGGTTGATCCGGAATTTTGCAGGTCAATTCCTTGGGTGCCGTTTGCGCCAATAACGTTTTTGTCGGTTGAGGCGGAGCTTCCAATGGTTAAGGCATCGGCACTGCTACCGGTCCCTATTCCTGCACCCGTGTTTCCAATATTCGTAGCGCCCGATGAGTTTGTGCCCACGTAGTTTCCGTAGATGTTCACCGTACCGTTTGTAATAGTGATGCCATTGGCACCGTTTTTACATAGCCAATTGCCTTCACTCGCGCTAGTACCGCCTATCGTTACGCTGCCCGAGGTCTGATTTACTTCGATGCCGTCTGACACATTACCGATTGTGGTGGACCATGCGCTATTGGTTCCGATGTAATTGCCTTTAATAGCGGAAGTAGCGCCGGTGGAAGTGTAGTAAATTCCATCGCGGCCGTTGGAATAAATCGTATTGCTTTGAATGGTGTTGCTTGCGCTTGTTCCGTTGATTTCAATGCCGTAGGTGCCGTTGGAATAAATCTGGCAATTTTGAACGGTGTTACTATTGCCCGTAATGCGAACACCGTCATTGCCAAAGCTTTTAATCTGCAGGTTTCTTAAGTTTGTACTGTTGGACCCCAACATGAATCCATCTATGCCGGAGCCTGCGCCCGAACCGTTAATAATGACGCCGCGGTTTGTGGCCTCGATGATAAGAGCCCCGCACGAAATGGCGGGAAGCGCGGATGTAACGTTGATTGTTGCGGGGGTGCCAGATGGGAAAACTCCGGAATCAAAGTTAATTTGTTCGTCGAAGCCGCAACTTCTGTTGTTAAGAGCATACCTTAATGTACCCAAAGTATTTGTGTCGGCAGTTGAAGTAACGTTAGCGTAGGTGTTATTATAAAGGACAAAAGCAACGGCGCCACTATTGGCCGTTGCGTAATTACCCCAAAGTGCATTGTCATTACTACGAACGCGCCAGTAATAACTTCCGTTATTAAGATCGGTGTTAGCGCCTCCGGTCGTATACGTTCCGCTTCCCGCTGCTTGCCCTACGGTGAAACTAGTCGCGCCCTGAGCGATTAGAGCCGAAGTGTAATCAACTACGGGCGATGAAAAGTTGCTTGTATCATCAATTTGAATTTGGAACTTTAGCGTGTCGCCGCCATTCGTGTCCGACTGCGAGAAATCAAGTGTAGGGCTGGTATCTGTTACGGTCGATCCGTTGACGTAGGAAGCGGCGCCGAGACTGCCCGGTGCATTGGGAGCCGAGTTGGCGGTGTACGTGACGACAACTTCCGCATAGTAAGAATTGAGCGCGCTAAAGACATTGGAAAATTTTGCGCCGCCAATTTGATCGGATTGAGCTCCTACATGCATATGGCCGCTTGAAATAAGATTCGCGAAATTAGTCGTATACTGCACCGTCAGTGTTTCTTTGGTCGTAGCGGTACCGCTTGTTTTTTTCGTCCAAGTTCCGCTTTCCTTTACCCATAGTGACTGGCCATAGTTATCCAAAGCTTGTGTATTGTGGACAAAAACTCCGGCGCCGAGTGAAAAGTTATGAAATTCTTCTATGGTAAGATCGTAAACAAGCCCGCTAAATTCCTCAGTATTTATGCCGGTCACCGTAATAGTCTCTTCGCTTTTTGAAGAGACGAGCTGCATTCCTACGGTAAGTTCATCGGCTCGTAGATACCGGTCGGTTAAAGGATCGATTAAAATCTCATGGTACGGTGTTGCTCTGATACTCTTTCCGTTGGAAAGAGTTAGAACCGTCGTAGGGCCGGTATAAGGAAACTGTTTAACCTCTCTTATATGACCTTGTGCGCGTACCCCTTCCTTTATAAAAGTAACGGTAGGCAGTTCAGCAGATTGCGAGGTATGTATTTCATAAAGTTTTTCAAGCGTTACTAGGCCCGAAGATGTTTCAACTTCCGTTTCGCCCGTAAAAGATGCACCACCGCCTCCACCTAGTAGATATTTTCCGCCAAAGCCTTTCCAGGTCACATTGATTTGCGTTATAGTTGCAGGGTCTTCGGCGATGGTGAAGTCAAATCGATGATATTGGTATTTGCTGAAGCCTAGGATGTCGTGCTGAACATAATCAGCGCCATCGGTAGAAATGATGCTGTATTCTCCGGCAGCGAATTGATTCTCTGTAGAAGTAAACACTCCGTCGGCGGCTTCTCCTTCGTACGTTAGCCCCGTTGAGCTATTAGAGACATACGTTGTAGTGGCGGCATAAAGAGGGCTGGCTTGCGTAAGCGCTCCGAGGAAAATAAATACGCTTAACGCTATTTGAAGATTTTTAATTTTTGTCGTCCCTGTTTTCATTTCTATCCTTTTCTCCCTAAAACAAAAAACCCATTCAAACCGAGGCCTGAATGGGTTCCGTCAATTTCGGTAACCCAGCCCTCTGAAATATTTTCTTCAGAGCTGTGGCTTTGCGTCCCCGCCTCACAGCGGGTTTGCGTTTATCGGTTTGATTAAATTAAGCAAAAAATTACAAAGAGCGATTTCTCTCGTATTTATTTTGAAACATTCTTGTCTTCGAAAATTTGTTCAATGTTCGCAAGTCCATTCGCTGACGCATCTTCACTAGAAAGTATACCATCAGAATTCTCACTTGCTTGTCCGGGTAAAAGATTTTTTAAGCCAGAACCTGACGCCCTATAAGAGCTTACATTTAATGGTTTAATGGCAGGCGCTCTAAGTTCTTTTGTATCAGTGACTAATGTTTGAAAGCCGCCCAATACGTGAAATGGTTCGGCCCCGTGTGTCGGAGTTATAAGTACATCGCCTTCAAAAACCCCGATATGCGTACCCATTTTTGGCTTTGCTACGATTTCAAACTCGGTTCCCCAAACCTGTATATCGGCGTCCGGCGTTACTATATTTAAGGAAACAGGTGTTTCTTTGCTGTTTACATCGCAATAAATATGGCCTCCGTTTAATTTAAGTAAATAATCCTTTGCTAAATTTTCACCGACTATTCGCAAAGAATTCATCTCGAGTTCGGAGTTTTCTGAGACAGCTAAATTAACCTCTGCGCCGGCCCTGAGAATTACTTCCGAACCTTCTCCCGTCTTGATTTTACTGCCCTCTTCGAGGAACATTCCGGCATGAGCGGGCTGCGTTTCTAGACTCTGTTTCGAAGCGCGTACTTCCACATTTTTGCCTGTTACAGATTGAATAAGGCAAGACGCAGGAATTCCTTCGACCTTACGGTGAGAGGGTTTGTTGATCATCGGAATAGCGAAAAGAGCCGCACAGGTTAAGACCGCAAGTACGGAGATAAAAGCAAAAACCGGTGCGGCGACAGGCTTGGCAAGCGGAAAGGACGGAATTATTTGCTCTATGGGAATGGCCTGGAACGACGGAACATGGATGCTCTTAAGGACTTCAAGAGCTTCGTTTACTTCGCGTTCCTGGCTATCGTTCGGTTGGTTCGTCACTTGCCCTCCTTACGTCTCTATATAGTTAGAGCGGGTATGGGCTGACTTTATTCCATTTTTTTGTCACCCCCGCGCAGGCGGGGGTCTAATTGGATTCCCGCTTTCGCGGGAATGACAGGTTTGGGGTTGGACTTATTAAATCTCGGAGGGAAAGTACTAGGCGGTTTGGGTTGCTTGCGTGGCTGGCCAGCTCTTTTCTTTATCTACTATTCCATCAAAATCTATATCTAATTTTTCAGCGCTGACTTCGCCCCCGTCACCGAATTCCTGCCAACGATCGGGTTTTCCGTCAAAATTCGCATCGATTTCCCGTCTTTCAAGTTTGCCGTTTTCGTAATATTTCCAAACGTCGGATTTCTCGTCTTTGTTGGTGTCTTGTTCGGAATGTTCCAGCCGCGAGTCGGAACTAAAAAATTCCTTAAAGTCAATTTTGGAATCGCGGTCCAAGTCCCGCTCGCGCATTTGTATGACTCCCTTTTCAGAATAGGTTTCTGTCACATCTACAATGCGGTCGTAATTATCATCGGCTTTTCTAAATTGCCAGTGCTCGTCTGTCGCGTCAATCCACTCGTCTAGCTTTCCGTCGAAATTTCGATCCGAATTGATTCTGAAAAGCCTTCCCTCTTTTCGGTAAAAGTAAACGTCGGGTTTTTTGTCGTGGTTGTTGTCTTCGGTTGTTACGTCGACTTCGACGGGAGTTTCTTTTGAAGGAAGTAAAATATTTCCAGGAACAATCTTGCCAAATTTAGGATGGCGGATAAGAACGACAACGGCAATCAGTGTGACAACTAGGCCTATCAACCATGTAACCGGAGAACCTATTCGTCCTTGATCAATTGGTTTTTTCATGCCCCGCCTCGCGCTGTTTTAACTTTTCCAACAATTTTTTTCGTCCCCGATTTAATCTGCTCATCACGGTGCCTATGGATATCCCCAAGGCACGAGCGATTTCACCGTAGCTCAGTTCTTCCAAGTCGCGCAGAACGACAATTTCATAATATTTGGGCGGCAGTGATCTTATAGCCTGCCGGACTCGCTCGATCTTTTCTCTTTGCTCCGATTCGTCCCGCGGTGATTTTTGCCGGGATATAAATTCCCGCCGGGCTCGCTCAACCAACACTTCTGCCGATTCGTATGGAAACGGTTCCGATGCGCGCTGTGTTTGAAAACGCTTGCTGTTTATTTCCCGGTAACAAATCCGAATGGCAATACGATAAAGCCAGGTATAAAAACCGGACTCTCCGCGAAACGTGTGAAGCGCCCGGTAGGCTTGCAGTAAAGCTTCCTGAAGAATATCACGCGCTTCTTCCTCGTTTCCGACAAACCGGTAAAGGGTACGGAAAAGCTGAGGCTGAAGATGCTCGACAAGTTCGCCAAACGCAGTATGGTTTCCTTGTTTGGCGGATTCAATAAGTTCTGCTTCTCGGGTTCGCTCCATGCCGGTTTCTTAACCATCAACTCTTCTAAGGACGCACTTGAAGAGCTGCGCCGCCAATGTCCATTTCCGTCACTCTAAATGTTACGGGGTTGTCTTCGAACAACACAATATCGTCAACACCATCGTCATCATAATCGTACTTACCGGTGCCGTCAAATGTTAGCATGTCAAATCCGCGTGATACCGGTAGGAATACTGCTTGTTTCAATACCGTCTTTCCCGCCGGATATTCAACCGTGTAGTCCATTAATGTCGGCTTTTCATCCACCAAACCGAAGTTCAGATGCGCCAGCCACGTTTCTCCCCCAGGCGACTCAATTTCAAACGCCAAAGTAGAATCGCCTTGAATCCTTGTAAGATTAACGATTGCAAGAGCGCGGATATCGCTGCTACTCGGAATGGTTAATTCCATTCCCTCCTCCAAAACAATTCCCGTTGTTGACAATCCAAGGTTTCGCATATTGATAAACTGTACGAGCGCTTTTTCAGTATCTGCTTTTTTACCCATGACCAATATTTTAGCAGCTGTGATCTGTTGCTTTTCACTATCGCTTAAAAATCCATCCGTACTTTCAGGAAGAACTTGGTCGTTGGTATTCGAAAAATATTCGAAATGAACGTCGGTGATTAAAACCCTGAAACTGTTCTTGCCTAACGTTTCTACCTCTCCCAAATATTCACGTGTAAATTCTTTTGTAGCTGCATCGTAGCGGAGACGCATAATCGCGTGCGGATCTTTTTCGTGATTTGGCCGATAAATGACACGCACCGCAGCGCCTTTAGGAATTTCGTCTAAAAATTGAATACGATCTTCTTCTTTCTCAGATCCTTCACTTCCACCTGGCAAGAATAGTGTGCGGATGTTACGAAATGACTTGGAGCCTTCTTCGCGGACTTGGCCCTTGGGAAGTGGAGAACCGCTTTGATAGGGGAAGGATAACGTAAAAATTTCCTTTTCGTTTGAAAAAGAGTCGTAATCAAAATGATCCATGAATAAAGGAACAAAACCAATACTGGTCGAAGAGGCTTCGGTAATTACCAGCGCATCAACGATGCCGGGATTTTCATAATCCCCTTCGCTGATTTGATTCACCAACGGAGGTACCACGGCTTCAAAGGACGCCATTTCTTCTCCAAAGCGCCAAGTCTCCATGGCGGCGTTAAAAATCATACCGATGGCACCTCCGACTATGGTGGTTAGCGAGATTGCGATAAGCAGCTCAATTAACGTAAGCCCGCTTTTCCCGTTCTTCATCCGATATCTTCGACTAGGGTTGTAAGTTGAACAAGGGGCTCGTCGAGCAAGTTATCTTTAAAAACGCTGACTTGAACTTTAAGCGGATCGGTGCCCAGTTCGAAATGTTGAAGTATTCTCCAATCAACCCCATTTAATCGTATCGGTGGGTCTTCGGCCGGAGGAAAATATTTGTCACCGCGGGAAAGTAGTTGTTTTTCGGTGAGCCGTAAATTTTTGATTCGCTCCATTCCTTCCCGCCCCAACGCAAGAGCGGTGTTCATTTCTGAGATATAACTAAGCTGCGCTACGCTCCTGGAAAACATTTCCATGCAAGGCAGAAAGAAAATGGCAAGGATCGATAGCGCAAGGAGAATTTCTAAATAGGAAAAGGCGCCAACGCTACTCAGTTTGTCGTGCGAACGCGATTTGAATCGTGCGTGTCGTATCATTTACGGTACCTTGGGAGGTTAAGGTTCGTTCAAGCGGATGATAATTTACCTCGTAGGTTCCGTCGGTAAATTCGGTTTGGGCTATATTGCCAAGGCCGTCACCATCCGGATCCAGATCGGTCTTAAGTTCATAAATAGCCTGACTAATTCCTGCTTCGGCTATGTAAAATGCTTTTAAACGGTCGTAATCGAGTACCATCATCTCGGACCGCCAAAATACCATGGAAACCAGGACGGCTCCAAACATGGAAAGAGACACCAAAGCAATCAGCGCGATGAGAAGAACCGCGCCCTTTTGATTAGCGAGACGGCTACCACTTATTCGGTATCTCTCCCGAATAATCACCCCATTTTTTATCCAATTCATCGGTTAAATCAATAATGACCTTCGCTTTGTCCGTAATGTAAACCCATCCGCCATCGTTGGGCAGGGGTTCATTAGCCGGCTGATCGTCGTAGGTATTATTTCCTTTCTTATCGCTTATCAATTCCGGTGGAATTTTTTCTAAATATTCTCTTTCGATACCCGCATCGGTATACGTTTCCATGACCAGATCTTCGAGAGATTCGGGATAGCGCCCTTCTTTGGCGCGAAACATGGTTATTCGGGACCGGAGCATGTCGAGGTTACTCTTCGTTGCGGCAATGCGTGCTTCGGTATCAAAACCAATAAAATTGGGGATCACGGCCATGGCAAGAATCGCCAGGATGCTTACAACGATAAGAATTTCTAATAAGGTAAACCCCTTAATCGATTTCATTTTCAGTCTCCCTTATGCGCTGCGCGGCCTTTTCATTACATAATAGCCGCCCGCTTGCGTAGTGACCAACGCTTCAAGTTCCCAGCCTTCTTTACCAAGTCCATTCAAGTCGCTTTCAAAGCTTCCGTCTTCGATTCTCATATCTGAGGAAAGCGATACCACGCGGTACTCCCATTCGATTTTTTCAACGGACGCTTCCAGTTTCCCTGTCCATTTAACCCCCCCAAGAAACGCATGGGCTGTAGTCGTGGTAAGCAAAACTAAAATAAAAAAAGAGAGACAACGTTTTATTTTCATACATACCTCAAGCGATAAATGTCATTTTCGAAAAACTTTTACCAAATTAAAAATCGGCAGAAGAACAGAAAGCGCAATGAACGCAACAACGCCGCCCATGATTAAGAGTAAGACGGGTTCCAGCAGAGCCGTTAAATTATCTACAGCGGTGGTAACTTCGATATCGTAAAAGTTAGCGATATCTTCGAGCATACGATCCAGATTGCCCGAATCTTCTCCGGCCGAAAGCATTTGTATGACCATGGGAGGAAAAAATCCGCTCATGGCCAAGGGTTCGGTGAGTTTTTTCCCTTCGGTAATTTGCCCCTGAACATTTTGAATCACGCGGACGATGACGAGATTATCCAGCGTTTGCTCTACGATCTTTAGCGCCTGTAAAATGGGAACGCCACTTCGGATGAGAATGGCGAGCGATCGGGTAAGCGAAGCAATGGTGGCTTTTAAAATTAAATCTCCTCCAATGGGAAGCCGGAGAAACGACAAACTAATATAGTAACGCCCTGTTTCGGTCTTCCATAACTTTTGCAGCCCAAATCCGCCGGCAATAACAGCAATCAACAGCAGCCACCAAAATGTTTGCAGGAAATCGCTGAGCGAGAGAAGAATTCTTGTAGGAAGAGGAAGCGGTACGTCCGAAGATAGAAAGATTTGACTGAATTGAGGAATAATTCGGACGAGCAGGAATACGACTACGGCAATGCCGGCTAATAAAAGGACGACGGGATAAGCAAAAGCCGATCTTACTTTAGCTCTTAACTGTTGTTCCCGGGTTCCAATTTCTGATAGACGCGTTAAAGCCTCATCCAGACGGCCTGTCGATTCCCCGACCTGAACAAGATTGATGAATAAGTTGGAAAAAATTTTCGGGTGCATGGCAAGAGCCTGCGAAAGCGCCCGCCCGCCGCGAATTTCCTCGATGATTTGATGGAGAATAGCACGAAGCTTATCGATGGGCGTTTGTTCAGCGCAACTTTCAATAGCAGTTAGAATGGAAATGCCGGCCGCAAGCATCGCGCCGAGCTGCCTTGTAACTACCAGGACTTCTTGGCGAGGTATGCCGCGAACGCGCTGGGCCCATTGATCCAGTGATTTTTCAAGCGGATGGGGCTCTGAGATGGAGATGACATTGTATCCGAGCTTTTTAAGATTTTGCGCAAGCATCATCCGCCCGCCCGCTTGCACGGTTCCCGTTAAAAGGGAACCGAACCTGTCACGTGCTCGGTACCGGAATTTCGGCATGATGTATTTTTCCTACGTCGTCGGTTGATATTTCCAAAATTTTCAAACGTTCGTGCATATTTTTCTGCTTTTTTTCAAATAATGCGGTATCTTTTTCCATTTTGCCTTTTAATTTTTCCAACCGGTGCATAGCGTTGTTGGCGTACCGGCTGCCCGGCTGATCGGTCACAATGTACCGGTAAACTTCGTACGCTTGCGGAAGATTTTTTAATTCCGTTTCGTAGAGTTCTGCGGCTCGCTTTAAGGCATCGTCCGCCAATTCGCTTGTAGGATAAGCCTCAGCGAAACGCTGATAAGAAGAGGCCGCTTGGAGAAAGTACTGCTGTTGTACTCCGCGAAAACGGCGGGAATCGTATCGCCGCCGGGCTGTGTTTTCAAACCATTCCCCGCGCTCAAAAAGGTTCTTTTCGTCCGCGTCATAAGGAGTAATGGGCATGTCTATCGCGTCTTTCATGCCGTCTTTGCGGAACGGCGTGATGAGTTCCTCGTGTTTGACTTCAACACCGTCGTGTTCCTTAAGCTGGCGCGCTACGGCATACTTGTCGTCGGGGTTGATGCGTTCGCCCGTATATAAAATATACGGAGTTAAGAAAATTACCAATTCCTTGGTTTCCCGGCTGTTGGCGAAATTACCAAACAATTGTCCAAGAATGGGAATATGATTAAGCAGCGGCAAGCCCGACGCTGTTTCCGAATACTCATCCTTGAGAAGACCCGCGATAACGATGGTTTGTTGGTCAGGAACTCGGACAAAAGTGGAGGCTTCCCGCGTTGTAATTCTAGGCAGATTATCTACGAAACTGCTTATGGAACTTACCTCGGTTGTTATTTCCATCGTGACGTAACCTGCTCGGTTGATGGTGGGAGTGACCTTAAGCGTGATGCCGACATCAACAAAACGAACGCTCTCGACCGTACCGCTTGCCGTTTGCGTCTGTTCCCGAATACCAACTTTTTCTCCAATTACAATTTTGGCAGACTGATTATTAATGACGGCTACCCGGGGTGCGGAAAGTAAATTCGCCTTGGTTTTTTGTAAAAGCGAATCAAGTGTTATGGAGTTCGCCGGTGTGAACAAAGGAGTGGTGATGGAACTGACGATGTCGCCCCCGCTGAGCGCCCCCGACGGACCCGGAAGATTATAATCCAGATTGTAGGTATGCGTTCCTTCGGACAGGACGGCCGAATAATCAATATTAAAGTCAGCCCCGAGGTTTGCCAAATCTTTCGGATCGACGTCGACCAACTTAGCTTCGATGATGACTTGCGGCGGAGGCGAGTCTACTTTATAAAGAAGTTCTTTGGCCTTCGCAATCGAACCGGCCGTGTCGGTTATAATGAGCTCATTTAGTTTCGAATTTACTTTTAAATCCCCGTGTTCGCTTAAAACATTTTTGAATAAATCACTGACATCCGAAGCCTCCGCAAATTCAAGACTGAGCACTTCCGTGATTAAAGATTGGTCTTCCGCAACAATGGTTATAATATTCTCGGATCGTGTATACGCATATTTATTGAGCGCCAGAATAGCGTTCAAAGCGTTGTCGAGAGAGACATCCTTAAGACTTACGGAGACTTTTCCCGTTATTTCCTTGCCGGCAATGATGTTGAGTCCGTAGGCTTTGGCAAGCGCGTTTAACACATCGGCAATCTCGGCTTCTTTGAAATCGAGCGAGACCGCAAGTGTTTCTTCCGTCATTTCATGGTTTGTTGCTGCAGGCGGTGAAGTAATGACAGCAGCCGGTGGTGCAGGCGTATCGGGTTGCATGGGGGCAGCCGTTTGAGTCTGAGCGTCCTGAGAAGTAGCTGGAAGCTCAGCGGTAAGCGATGAGCTTTGATCGGAAGACGGACTTGGTTCTGCTGCCGGTTGATTTGCCGCGGCCGTTGTCAGCATGACAAGCGTAATTATAAATACCCAACGTCGAATGGTCATTCCGTTACCGTTATGTTGAAAGAGAAAGTTCATGTGGAAATCCATTTTCGTTGAGCGTTACTTTATTATCCCCAATGCTGGCTATGGTCGCGTTACCCAATTGATCTCCTTCTTGTAAGGCCTCATTATTGATAATGGCTATTTTGCGTCCGCCCTGCCAAATGATTCCGGTTAACTTAAATTTTGGGTCAGTGAGGTCTCCGTCAAGCGTTGCTTTTGCGCCGAAAGGATCCCGGCTCTCCCCGGTTTTTTCTATCGGTGCAATGTCGGATTTAAAAATAAAATTATCTTGCATGCTTTCCGGTGTGTTTTCGTTTAGCAGCGTCGAGACTTGAAGTTTCACCAGCGGATAAGCGGATTTTGATTTGACGGCATCAATGCTGATCAGCGGAAAGGAAAAATAAGGGGAAACTTGTTCTAACCGGGATAAGTAGGAAACGAGATCCCAGAAACGGCTTAAAAGTTCAATTTCAAAGGTCTCGATCGGATAAAACGACGTATCTTCGGCCGTTTTTTTGCCCTGTGTTTTTTGTTTTGCGTTTTTAACATTCTCCACCGGCTTTACAGAAACGACCGATACCGAAGGGCCGCCTTCCGCATTGGTTAATTGCGCGAGGACCTGATCCAATTCGGCACGTACCGGCAGATATTTTTCTTCCTGCTTTAACCGCTCTCTGATTTGCTCGATGGCGTTATCTTTTTCTTGCAATGTTTTTTGCTCCGTTGCTATATCCGGAAATTCGTCTTTTAGATCGTTTATCTTTTTAGCCGTTTGCTCGAGACGTTTTTGCACTCTTTCCAGTTTTTCCGAAATGGGACGGTAAAGTTGACCGTATCCGATCCATATGGTTACAAGCGCTAGGGAAAGCAAGTAAATGAGTTTTCCCTGTCTTCCTAATACTATGTTGGCTAGCCATGGGTAAGGAGCAAGGTATTCTCGGATCCTTTCCTTAACGGAGGCCAGCGGAAATTTCAAACCTATATTCATTCGTCTTTTCTTTCTGGTTCGCTTCGGTAAAATTCAGGCGGATGTTGTTAAACCGGTCAAGTTTGCTTAAAGCGCCGATTAGCGTGTTAATTTCCTGAGGACTCGGCGCAAAGCCGCCAAGAATCATTTGGTCGGGTGTTCCCTGAAATTCCCCCAACTGAGTCGAGGGGCCGAGCAGTTTTGCGACATCGGTTAAGACAAGCGACCAAAACGGTCCTTTGTGCTGTTGTTTTAAAATAAAGCGCAGTTTTTGATCCAACAGGGTTTTTTCCTCTTCCAAGTTGTCTAAACTCGAGCGTAGCAAAACGGCTCGTTCGCGTTGCTCAAGCAGCTGGAGATTAACTTTTTGTTCGAGATCTTTAACATGCGAAAAACTTTTTTCATAGAGAAAGAGGCGCGCTTGCTGTGTAATGGTTAATACAAAAAAACTAAGCACGAGCACGATGCACGCTCTTCGGCCCCACGCTAAAAGCGGATCGTCGTGCCACCATGAAAATTGAAGGCCTGAAAATTCCGGCGGTAATACATTAAGCCTCCTCATTCGCGACCTATTTTTTGCTGCGCAAGTCCTAAGGCCGTTGCCAGGCCGAGCGATTCGGTATTCAGTTCCTCGGCGCTAAAAACACCGCTGTCCACCGTTACGTTTTCAAAGCTATCTACGTAAGAAACCGGGACGCCTAACTTTTCTTCAAGAACTTCTTTCAAACCCTTTAGCTTTGCCGTTTTTCCGCTGAGCACAATTTTTGAAAAAGACCGGACTTCGGACATCGACACGCGAAACGAATAATATTTAAAAATCTGTTCAATTTCCGTTATGAATCGGTCTACAAACGGACGCATCGCTAAATAAGCTTGGTATTCCCTATCCGAACCAGGATTTTCTTGTGACCCGCCGGACGTTTCTTCCGCTGTTCCCGAAGGAGTAGATTGGGATAAACCCACACGGCATTTAAATTGATCCGCATCGTTATGACCTAACCCCGAGATTCCCTGAATTACTTTGGTTAAAATTTTTCCGGTAAACTCAAGCCCGTGAATGAACGCGGGCTGTGCGTTGACGATCACCACCAAGGTACTTACTTCTGCTCCAAGCTCGATAAGCAAACCCGCGTCTTCGGTGGGCCAGGAGAAATTGCTAAGAAGCTCCAGCGTGGGCAGAGGTTTAATTTCAACGGAAATCGGCAAAAGACCAACGGATTTCAAGGTCTCGGCGTGAAGTTGAAGTTCGCGTTTAAGCGCAGCAGAAATCAAAACAGAGACATCTTTTTGCTGCACCCCCGGCCAGGGAGTTAGCGGTTCGAAATCAAAGTACCAATCATCGCTTCGCATTTGAAATTTTTCCTGTAGTTCCCAAGCTACTGCTCTTCGCATTTCCGCCTGGGGAATTTGGGGCAATTTGATTACTTGTGCGGTTGATGTCGGATCTGTGAATGTGGATGCTGTAAACAAATGCGCTTGCGGATCCGGGAAGATATCGGTAAGCGCGGCCTTGAGTTCCTTCGTAAAATCTCCGGCAGATGATTTCTCGCTTATTTGTAGAGGCCGTATCGCGCAATTGATGAGTTCCCATTTTCCGTTTAGTTTTGAAAGTTGAATAGCCTTGATGGCGGTAGTTCCAATTTCTATTCCTATAGGATAATCGCTGTACGATGTCCATTCACCCGGCTTCGGTATAGCGCGCCTCTTTTTCTTGCCGAAAAGCAAACGTCCCGTAGCCACCTTGGCGGCGCGAAGTAAGCGAGGTTTACGTTTAGCTTTGGGCGCCTTTTTAACTTCTGCGGGTCCGGGGCCTGGTTGTGTAACGGGACGAGATTCACCTGGGGCTGCGGGCGTAACAGGCTGCGGTCCGGGTTTGAATAAAGCCGAACCTTCGTGGGGAGAACGGGTGTCGCCTTTTTTAGGATCAAAAATCGAGCTGACGATCTCATGCGCGGAAGGCCTCTTCTTTGATTTTTTTGATTCCGGTTCTTCTTCGGGCATACATTAATTAGTTGGCGCTTTGAAAAACCGGCGCACGTAGACGTTCAAGCACTTCATCCGCAAGTTCAAGATAGCTTAAAGCTCCTACAGAATACGGAGCATACGAAATCACAGGTTCGCCATAGAGTGAACATTCGATAAGTTTCACATTCATTTTGATGCCGCTTGAAAAAACATCGTCCTTAAAATAATCCCGTATGGCGGCAATCATGTCTTTGCATATATTGGTGCGAGGATCCACCATGGTGGTAAGAATGCCAAGCACATTTAAGGATGCGTTGAAATACGATTTGACCTGATCGACGGTTGCAAAAAGTTGCTTCATGCCGTCGAGCGCAAAATAATGGGTTTGTATGGGAACAATAATCCTATGCGCGGCCACCAAGGCATTGATCGTAAGCATGCTTAAGGAAGGCGGACAATCGATGATGATGCACTGATAAGCGCTCAAACACGGAAGAAGTTTCGATTTTAAAACTTGCTCTCTTCCCGTCCAGCTCAAGAGATCTATCTGAGCCGAAGACAGCCGCGGATTTCCGGGTATGATATGAAGCTTTTCCATTTTGGTGGGATGGATAGCCTCGGCGGCGGGTGTATTTTGCTCCATGAGAACTTCATAAATAGTTTTTACTCCCTCGTTCACTTTAATGCCCAGGCCGAGCGTTGCATGCGCCTGGGGATCTAAATCGATCAAAAGAACGCGCTGCCCTTTTTTAGCCAAAGATGCGCCTAAGTTGATTGCGGTTGTTGTTTTTCCGCAACCGCCTTTTTGATTTACGACGGCCACGATCTCCGACGGCGATATCGGTCCAAATTTGCGCGGCGTGGGCGGCCTGTTTTTTTCACTTTCCGATAGTGACTCGTCTACAGCTTCTTCCTGAACGGCCGGCACTTCCACGCGGGGCGCAATTTCGACCGGCGGCGCCTGCTGTTCGCTTGCAACGGCGGTTGGAATTTGTGAAGTTTCTATTTCGGCAACATTAGATTCAGCCAAAGCGGCAGTATCAGAAACATTTTCGCTAGTTTTGAAAATAGATTTAATCATATTCATGCTCCTTTTTATTTTGCCCTTTTCCGTTTAGCTTTGTTCACGATGCAGTGATTCCTGAATTAAGCGAAGCGGAAACCCGCGTCGTTTCATTTCACTGATAATTTGTAGACGATGTTCAACTGCGGGGCGAAGGTAATAGCGCTTATTCCCCCGACCTTTACGATCAAACACCTCGAGGAGAC